>JAEEGL015497898.1_pt1 | contig 32766 bp, 31 predicted proteins | sample 9134231 | NCBI WGS metagenome assembly JAEEGL01 (sample SAMN16246548, study PRJNA631951) | gut metagenome | biome: gut microbiome; feature: rumen; material: fiber-attached | host: Bos | place: Iran: Karaj | collected 2018-10
CTGAAAACATCTTGCTCATGTCTGTCACAGCACTTGTATCAAAGTTGCTGAGATCCAGGCTTTCCAGACTGCTGCACGCAAGGAACATCCCTGACATATTCGTGACCTTCGCAGTATCAAAGCTCTTGATGTTCAGTTCCTTTAACGCATTGCATTCTGAAAACATCTTGCTCATGTCTGTCACAGCACTTGTATCAAAGTTGCTGAGATCCAGGCTTTCCAGACTGCTGCACGCAAGGAACATCCCTGACATATTCGTGACCTTCGCAGTATCAAAAGTCTTGATGTTCAGCTCTATCAGCGCCTTGCAGCCTGAGAACATACCGCTCATGTCTGTTACGGCGGCTGTCTCAAAGGTGCCGAGATCCAGCTTTTCAAGCGATTCGCATTCACTGAACATACTGCTCATGTCAGATACTATGCTGAAATCGGCGTAGTCAAGGACAATCTTCTTTGCATAGCGAAAGCCCTGAAACAATCCGCTGCTGTCCGCAGGCAGCACCGCATACTCACCGGCAATCACGCCCTTGACCGCATCGTTGCCGCTGTAAGCCTGCACATCTGACTTTTTGAAATCGCCGTAGAGATACAGCATGCCGGTCTCTTCATCGAAGACCACGTCCGTTTCGGAATCAACCGAGAACGCATTGAGCGGCGGAGCTCCGAGCGTTCCTCCGTAGGGATAGAGCGCACAGCTGCATACCGCAGCCGCTGCCGCTATACTCGTGAACTTCAGCAGCAGTTTCCTTCTTGTTTGCATAATGCACCTTCCTTTCTGTTTTGCAGCATGGATTATGGTTGTGAAACACGGGACCCTCTGATTAAAGAAGAGAGCTATACTAATATAGTATCAAATTTGCACATTAAATTCAAGACAAAATAGAAAACTATAGTAAAATTCATCCGAAAACATGCATCAATATCCCACCGTATTTATGATCAGGAGAAGCGAACTATACATCATTTACTTTGTGACCGCGGCATGGTATGATAGAATAAGGCAGAATATTCTGCTGCAATTTTTTTTATTTAGGGGAGGAAATCATGAAATCGAAAGAAAAAAAGATGAAACAGACATTTGCTGCGGGGCTTGCAGCAGCCGTCACGGCGCTGTCATGCACTGTGACAGGTATCCATGCAGAACAAGGTGCTGTCACGGAATGCGGCGGCTGGTTTGAATCCGCCTATGCCGAATGGGATGCAAATGCAATCGGCGGCAATGTATCCGTCAGCTACGCGGAGAACGGCAGCGGCGCCTTTCAGCAGGCAGATGCAGAGCTGATCCGCGGCACCAGAGTTGATATTCCCGGGCTCAAGGGCAATACGCAGTATACGCTGCACATCGAAGGCTCAGCGGGCAGTGCCGACTGCACCGTGCAGACAATGGCATATGACCGCACCGGCTACGCACATGACGGGTTCAGCGACATCGGTGCATATATGGATGACGGCACGCTGAAGCCGGATGTCACTGTGATCTATGTGACAAACGAAAACAAGGATACGATTACATATAACGGCAAAACGGGTCTCTACAACATCTTTTTCAGCGCGAAGCCGAAGAAAGTGCTGTTCCGGTTTGTCGGCACGATTGATGTTCCCGCAGGAACGGTCGCCAATGACGGCAGCCACAACGACGGCTCCAACATGCTGTATCTGCAAAACAGCTTCGAAGTAACGGTCGAGGGCATCGGTCCCGACACAAACCTCATCGACTGGGGCATCGAGATGAAGCGCTGCACCTCCTGCGAATTCCGCAATCTGTGGCTTGGGCATTATCCCGATGACGGCATTGCAATGACCGGCAACGAACAGATCCGCACAGAGCATATCTGGATCCATAACAATACAATTGAAAAGGGATATAACGCCTTTGCAGGCAACGGACATGTCGATGCAGACAAGGCGGACGGCGACGGCTCGCTGGATATGAAATGGGCACATCATATCACAGTATCCTACAATCAGTTCGTAAACTGCCACAAGACCTCGCTGGTCGGCGGGCGTATTGATCAGGAGCAGGACTATATAACCTATCATCACAACTGGTTCAACAACACAGAATCCCGCAATCCGCGCGCGCGAAATGCACATATCCACTCCTTCAACAATTATTTCCTGTCGAATTCGGAATACGGTATCTGCGCCTCGTATAATTCCAAGGTCTTCTCGGAATCCAACTATTTTGAAGGTGCAAACAATCCGCTGTATGCGATCAACATGGGCAAGGATGCCTATTCGGGCACAATCAAATCCTATCACGATCTGTTTGTGAACTGCGATATGGGCGGCACACTCGCCTATCAGATTGTAACTGAGCGGAATGCGCAGCCGTCGATCCCGAATCTCATTGAGGGCGGCGAGGGGTATGATCAGTTTGACAGCAGCCTCTATGCCTATCAGACGCAGACGCCGGAAGAAGCGAAGGAAACAGTCCTGCGCTATGCCGGAAGAATGCCGGAGAATGTACCGCAGGGCGGTGATGTGATTCCGGCGGAGACAACAACCACCACCTCTGTCACCTCCGAAACAACGACCGCTACGACTGTCACGGAGCCGGCCGCAGTGCGCGGTGATGTGAACCTTGACGGCAGCGCAGACCTTGCGGATGCGGTTGCGCTGATGCAGTATCTGCTGAAAGAGAACGATCTGACGGACGCACAGGCTGCGAAAGCAGATCTTGACGAAAGCGGCAGGATCAACGCAGCGGATCTCACACTGCTCAAGCGGATGCTCCTGAACAACTGATCAAAGTCAAAAGCGCCGGAAGATGATCCGGCGTTTTTTTCTGCATCTTTCAGTTTCTCCGTATTATCTGATCATATTTCTGTATTTCAGAGCCGTTCAGGAGTGCGGCAATCCCCCCTCTTGACAAATCCGATCAACTGTGCTATAATAGGCTTGCGCCATAAGGCGTGTGCAATCATAAGGAATGGAGAATCGAGTTTGTAAGCATCAATCATAGGGCTAGGTATGCCTGGTTGATGTTTGCCGATTCGATTCTCCATTCCTTATTTTTTTGTATCTTGACAACTGAATAATAAAGCAAAGCTCGCCGACCATGCTGCGGACAGTGTGCATTGCGGTCTTACGACTTGCGCGCCCACAGCTGAAATTCTGCACAGCAGGAGCGAATCGGCGAACTTCCGAAAGACAGATGAATTGTGAAGGAGATGTATGAAATGACTTTGAACAATTTGTATTACCCCGCCGGCACAGCCAGTGCAGTGCTGCTCGACAAGCTGCATCTGGCAGACGGTCAAAGAGCGCTGTCCGACAGGCTGTCTTCGCGCCTGACCGTCTGTGCATCGCTGCTGAATGACGGCTCTTTTCTCGGATGGCAGATGTCAGTTCCCAAAAAAGGAATGATTGCTGTCTCACTCTTCGGGAGCGATGCCGTCTCTATCAAGGATCTGCATTGGATCGCTGAAAACACCGGGCATGTCACAAGTATGCAGCACAAAACGGCAGTCCGTATCTCCGAATGGGAGCTGTACGAGCTGTACCTGCCCGCTGCTGAAAATTCGGGCACAGCAAGTATTATAGGGTTTGCCGGCACAGCGACAAAGCCCGCTCCCGAATCGGAATACCCGATGCATTTCGGAGCAAATTTCGACGCTATTGCGGAGGCAATGAGAGAAACGGGCGGCATTCTCCGCGTGACAGTCGGTGCGGCAGATACAGACGCACAGCAGAAATGCCGTGAAACCGTATGCAAGTCATATCGCTATGCAAAGCCGAGTGCGGCAGAATACCTGGGTACACCGGTGCGAGAGCGTGTGCTTCTGCTGCTGCCAGAGACGCCGTCCCTGCAGCTCAGGACAGTTCTGCATGAAGCGGTTGCTGAAGCGAGACTGCGGCATCTCGGCAAAATGTCGTCCCCCGAAACTGCTTTGATCTGGGATGCTCCGCTGAAAAACGCAGCGACACTGCCCGATTTTGCCGCTCGCATTCTGATGCCGGAACCGGAGCTGCACCGCTCCGTTGTCGGGTTCCGGGTCTGCCGGGAGGCGGCAAAAAAGCTCCCTGCGAGCCATAAAAACACAAAAAACAGCAAGGCGATCACGCTCGGCAGAGCAACGGATGCTGCGGGCAGACGCAGGACCATCACACTCGGCGAGACGGATCTTAAGCGGCATTATCAGATTATCGGACAAACCGGCACGGGCAAATCCACACTGCTCGCGACGATCATTCTCAGTGCAGTCAGGCAGGGGCACGGGCTGACATTCTTCGACCCGCACGGCACAACCATAGATACCGTGCTTCGCGCACTGCCGCCGCAATATGCAGACAAAGTCCGCCTTGTACGGCTCGGCGATGCCGAAAACCCGGTACCGCTCAATATCTGGGACAGCGACAGTCCCATGCAGGAGGAACGGAATATTTCCGATCTCTGTGAACTGTTCGGGGATATTTTCAATCCGCCCGGTATGGATTTTGTCGGCCCGCGCTATGAGCGGTGGCTGTCCGTATTTGCAAAGGCATCCATTGCGCTGCTCGGCAAACGTGCGTCACTGGAAAGCATCGCGGTTCTTTCACAGAGTCAGGATAATATGGAAAAGCTCTGCAAGGCGATTGAAAACGACTATCCGGAGATTGCAGAAACGATCCGGCAGGAATACAGCATGGACAGCAGCAGAGATTTTCACAACGATCTGGGCTGGTATCTCTGCAAATTCCAGCGGCTCACATCCGTCGCACAGCTCCGCAGAACACTCGGCGCCGGAGCCAATGCGCTGGATTTTCAGCACACGATTGATACGGATACCGTCACACTGATCGACCTTGCCTCGCCGACAATCGGCACCTCGGCTGCAAGAGTCATAGGTACATTGATTCTGATGAAGCTCTGGAACGCGATCCTGAATCGGAAAGCGCGTTCGCTTACACATATGGTTATCGTCGATGAAGCAGCACTGTTTCAGACGAATCCGATGCCGCGTATGCTGGCAGAGTCCCGCAAATTCGGGATTTCAATGGTGCTTTGTCACCAGCATACAGGCCAGCTTTCTGACGAAATCCGCGATGCACTGGAAGCGAATTCAGCAAACTTCAGCGCATTCCGGCTCTCGCCGAAGGATGCTGCACTGGCATCCGTCCGGTTTGACAATGAGAATATGCGGACATATCTCGCAAGACAGGATGCGTTTCAGGCAGTCACGACGCTCAGCGCGGACGGGCAGCAGACAGCGCCGTTCACATTGGAGATTTCTCCGCCGAAGCAGCAGAAGGACGGCGAAGCGATTGCCGCAATGATCGAAGCCAGGAGCAGGGAAACGCTGGTCGAACCGTACCGCAAACAGCGTGCGCTGACTCCGGCTGAAATACAGGGCTTACTGTCACATCCCGAAAAGATCATGAAGCCGAAGTGGCTGAATGAATGGACGCACAGACACAGTCAGATGAAACATGCAGTATAAGGAGGGATCCGGTAATGATCGCATTTGAAAAAGCAGAAATTCTGCAAATGGGCATTTCCTTTGAAACGGATGAAGAAATGACGCAGTTCCTCACTGTGCTCACAGAGGAGCTGCAAAGACGGATCGAAGAAAAGCGTGCAGATCTGGCTGAACAGAATCAGCTATCGTATTTTTCGGAAGATACATATGATGAGGAGATAGAGGATTTCTCCGAAATCTGTATTGAGGATTACGAGGAAACCTATTGTCGCTGCAAAAGTGTACTGCGGGCAGAAATATTGCGTTATCGCTCGCAGATCGCCGGGCGAACGCCGCATTGTGCAGATAAACTGCTGGATGTGACAATCGAAGAACTTGAACTTTCGATCAGAAGCTTCAACTGCCTGAAACGTGTTGGTATTCACACCCTCGGAGATATTCTGATGCACGGCGACCTTTCCGACATTCGCAATCTCGGCAGAAGAGGAGTCGAAGAGGTGACACAGAAGCTCCGTGAAATGGGACTGTAATATCAGCATTTCCTGCGGCCGGAAACAGACCGCAGGAGATGCTTTGTTTTACGAATTCTATGCGATGCATATGTTCTGCTTTCGCGCTGAACAGAAGGCTGTACTTGGTTTGGTTCAAAGGTATCAAAAAATATACTGGGTCTGAATACAGTATCGCAAAATCAGTTCTCAGTTTTCAAATCCCCCCTTTCTGTTATTTCACTGCCGTATATAATAATAAGCATAAAAAATATTATAAAATAGTTGATTTTTCGGATGAAATGTGGTATAATATACCCAGCATTCCAGTATTTTCCAATCATGGACAAATACTATCCGAATACACAGTGTCACATGATTACACGATTCATCTACAAGAAAGGAAGGTTCATCACTATGCCAGCAAACACAAAAAAACTAACAGCGGCAGCGGCAGCGGCTGTTTTAGCTGCGGCAGTGTTCAGCGCGATTCCAACTGTCTGCGCTGATACGCAGTCAGAACCGAAGGTCAGCATGGAGCTTCTGGCGGGCGGCTCCGCGATTGGTATGGATGTGTATTTCACACTGCCCGGCGGCGATACACTTTCAGACTGCACCGTGACCTTTGACGACAAAACGCCCTCAGTCACCGCTGCGGAGGACGGCTGGAAATTCAGCGTATCCGAGTATGCCATGAACATGACAAAACCGCATGAGCTTGTCATCAAGGCGAAGGACTCGAGCTACAACACAAGTGTTCCGATCTCGGTCCGCGATTATCTCGCAAACTTCACTGACGATGCCGACTACGGTCCCCTCGCGAAATCCATGCTCATGTACGGCGGCGCTGCACAGACGTATTTCAAAGTCAATACCGATTCGCTTGCAAGCGCCGGCATCACCGGCGCGGACTATTCCAGCGTCAATATTGCATCAGATGCCTTTGACAAGACGGCGCTCGCTTCCGCCCTTGCCTCTGACAGCGCACCGGTGACCTATTACGGCATGAATCTTTCGCTGAAATCTGAGACGGTCTTTACGCTGTTCTTTAAGGTCGCAGACGGCAGCACGCAATCCGAGGCGCTTTCCTATCTCGGCAATTTCAGCTTTGGCGAAGAAGCAGCTTCCGCAAAAGCAAACGGTCAGAAATTCGCCGAAATCTCCCTGACTGTCCCTGCTGCAAAGCTGACTGACAGCTATACACTGAAAAAAGGCTCGATTTCTGCTGAATTCAGCCCTGCACAGTATCTCGCAGCGGCAGCTTCTGACAGTGACACTGCCCTCGCGAATGTCTGCAAAGCACTCTATGCCTATGCAGATGCCGCCAAGAACTTCACACCCGGCGGGCACGATACTCCGGCAGCACTGTCCGACAGTTTTGTAACCAGAACCGGCAGAGCCACCACTTATAATTACAGTGTCGGAAACGCACATCTCGATGACTATGTCGCAGATCACAATGCCTATGTTGCCGCGCTCACCGATGACGATTACGCAGCCTATGCCGGCGGTATGATCGAAGTCACCTACAACGGCAAAAGCATTTGCGCAATCGTTGCGGATTCGATGCCGCTCGCAGACAATCCCACCCGCAAAAAGGGCGATGTCGATCTCGATCCGAACGCTTTCAAGGCATTGACCGGTCAGACCACAGGTGACTTTGACATCACATGGCGCATCGTGCCGAACAGCTATGCGGAAGGCACCAAGATCCAGTATCATTATGAAGCAGGTCAGATCTACTACATGAAGATACAGCCGCGCAATACGATCTACCCTGTTGCAAAGTTCGAGGTCAAGATCGGCAGCGGCAGCTATACTGCGCTGACCAAGACGCAGGATAACTGCTATGTGATCAAACCGAACGGACAGTCTGTTCTTTCCTTCCGTATTACCGACATGTTCGGTCAGGTGATCGAAGAGAAGGATTATGATACAAAGATGACTGCAACAGAGGTGTCAAACATCGTGCAGAACGGTACTGTGCAGTTTGAGAAATAACCAATAGGAGGTCCTGATCATGAAAGAGGTCTACACAACTCCCGAAATGGAGATTATCACATTTGAAGCAGAGGATGTGATCACAACATCTCCGGTGCTGGATGACGCCGGGCTTCCGGTCAAATCATGAAACTGTCCGCACCGATCTCATGCAGATCGGTGCGGTACTTCTATGAAAGGAGAGCTTACACATGAAGTGCAGTCCGTGGGTTCTTCTCTGCACATGCGCAGTGATCCTGACCGGCTGCGGCGACGGCTCTTCATCCGCTGTCAGAGAAGAAGCCTCCGCTGACTCCGTCACTGCGGCAGAGACAACAGTGCTGACCGAACAGACCGCAGCACAAACATCCATATCGCAGAACGGCATAGCCGGAACCGCTGAGCGCGCAGAAGAAAGTGCTGCGGAAACGGTCTCGCAAACGAATACGGAAAGCGCCGCCGGAACAGAGGCAACGCAAAGGCAAACGGAAACACAAGCGATCGCTCACACAGGCATCTCTTCTGCCTCTAACTCCCCTCCTGCGGATACAACGGCAACGATCACGGATCCGGCACAGCCGCAGACTTCCACAGAGGAAACCCGCATTCGGTTCCCGCGCATTCCGTTGAACTGAGCCGCCCTCATGAAAGACACACCGCTCAACTAATAAAAAAGCGTTCACACCGAAAATGATGTGAACGCTTTTTCTTATTCAGAATTGCTCATTCCCAGTAACCGTTTCGCAGACGGTCCATAGAATGCGGGCTGACATAGAGCGGAAACTTTCCTGTCCGTTCTGCGGTCTGCCCGTTCAGCAGCCCGATGTGCACTGACATATGCCGAAACTGCATCAAAATCAGCTCAAGACGCGAAAATTCGCATCCGGGCGGACATTCATTCAGCATCGCATCATCCAGTTTATCCAGATAATCCGCAGTTTTCTGTTTCACCGCTTCCAGCAAATGAAGCAGCTCTTCATCCGTCCAGATATGTGTGATCGGATGATAGGGATTATCACTGCCGGGCTCAAAGCTCTGCCGGGGCGTATAATCATACGGATTGAAATACCAGCGGTCGGCAGAGCATAATGTGTGATACGCAAACCGCCATGCCGGAGCACCGCAAACCAGTGCTTCCCGGTCATATGTTTTCAGCGCGATCATCAGATTGACGAAATTTGCTTCCGTCTGCCGCCGGATCATTTCGCATACACTGTGCATTGACAGCCTCCTCAGAATATCTGAAATCGAATCAGAACAAACACCGCAGCAGCCGTAAGCAGCACCGCGAACACATTGCCGACCGCTATAATAAACAGACTGTGACGGTCATAAGCATTTCTGCGCTTGCCGGATTTCGGGATCAGGATGAAATGCTGCGGCTTTTCATAGATCTGCCGCCGTGCAACGCTCTCCGCAGGAAATGAGCATGTAAAGCGCTCCCCGTTCGCACGATAAACAGCACGCTCGAACCTGGTCGTTTCATCAATCTCCACAAACTCAGCTTCCGTCCGGCGATAGAACAGCAGTGAAATATCCGTGAACAGGAAGAAAATCACGAACAGCGCGATGCTCAGCGCCAGCAGACTGCTCAGCCCGATGATCAGAATGCTAAGAATCGAAGTAAGCGGCACGCCGACAAACAGCAAGATACCGACGATTACAACGACAGTAATCACAATTTCAAGCAGCATCGTATGCTCCTCTCAGAAAGTATCCGCTTCTTCGGGCAGGAACGGTGTCAGCCCGAGCACCTCGAAAGCCTGTGCCTGCTGCCACATCTGCGGATTGATCTGGATCTCAAAGCCTTCGCCCGGCGCAATACGGATCTGCTTCGGATCCATTTTCGGAAGCCCGAAGCAGGCAAGAGCATTGGAAATCACGCCGGCATGTGTCACGATCGCGACATGCTGAAACTCCTCCTGCATCATCTCGATCAGAATGCGGTAGAAGCCCTGATACGTTCGGATACAAAGCTCCGAAACGCTTTCTCCTTCGGGCGGCTTCGCGTCCATACCGCCCTTCAGCCATGTGCGGTAATCCTCGTTCTGCAAGAGCTCTTCTGCGGTTCTGCCCTCGAACTTGCCGAAATGCAGCTCCCGGAATTCCTCTGCAACAACAATCTCACGGTCAGGGAACAGAATCTCTGCTGACTCCGTACAGCGCTGGAGCGGGCTGGTATACACGCGCTCCACCCGCGGATAAACATGGGTATCCTTCTTGTCATAGAGCTCGTTTCTGCCAAGATCGCTGAGCGGGAGATCGGTTGTGCCGATGTACTGTCCGTTGTCATTTGCGGCAGTTCTGCCGTGCCGATACAGAGAGATATGATAATTCCGCATGATGGCTCCTTTCTGCCGCAGTACGCGGCTTTGACGTTATACACAAAATATTCGTCAAAAATTTGTCAGGTATTTTTGCGATTTCCTCTTTACAAATTATACAGAATGTTATATAATTGATGTGTACGACACTGCGGCAATTTATATTGCCGCTGACGATCACAAGGGGGATCTGAAAGATGAATGACGATTTTCCGCGCATTATTGCGCTGCAAAGAAAAGAACGAAAAATCAGTCAGAAGAAAGCAGCGAAGGACCTCGGAATCTCGCAGGCGCTGCTTTCGCACTACGAGAAGGGCATCCGGGAATGCGGTCTCGATTTCCTTGTCCGCATCGCAGACTACTATAATGTTTCCTGCGATTACCTGCTCGGCAGAACGCCGGAGCCCGGCGGGAAGACCCTCACCATCGAGGAGATTCCCGATGATGACGGCAACAACGAAATGCCTTCCAATGAGGCAATCCGCTTCTACCGCAAGATCATCAACAATTCGATCAGTCTGCTGTTCTCGTTCTCACAGCGTGCGAATTCCGTGACGCTGATCCGCGAGGTATCATCTTATCTGATGCTCTCGGTCTACAAGCTCTTCCGCATCATTTATAATGCCTGCCCGCACAATGACCAGAAGCTCTTCCGCGTGCCGAAGGTCGTTGCGAATGACAGCGCAAACTCCATCATCTCGCTGAATGAATCGAACATCAAAGCAGCTTCGAGCGGCATTGCGCTCGGCACAAACGACGCTGTGGAAGACACGGAAACGCTCTATGTCACGACGGCGACACTCTCCGAGGATTTTGAGGAGTATGCCTCTTCCCTGCTGAATCTCATCAAGATCAGCGAGGACAGCATCACCCGTACCCGTGACGAGCTTCAGCCCCAGCAGCGCAGATCGTAATACTATTATATCATATTCTTCTGAAAAATGCAATGGGGCAGGCTCACTGCGAAAGCATCCGTCTGAGTCCGATTCGCATTTCAGAATTCATCAGAAATTTCACATGAAACCGCTATCTCCGGCAGCTATGATTCCTGAACCGCATGCTGTCGGAGATAACACTGTTATAAAGCCGCTGACGAAAAGAGGTATTCTATCGAATGAAGCGACTCAACGGAATCCTGCTGCCGCACAGAAAGCGCACCGAATCCCGCATGACAGAGGATCTGCCGATGCCGGAGATCGTCCGCATCCCGATGCTTATGCATATGGGTGCGCCCTGTGAACCCTGCGTCAAGCCCGGTGACCCGGTCACAGTCGGGCAGAAGATCGGCAGCATGATACATGAATTCTCTGCGCCGATTCACGCAAGTGTCTCCGGTAAAGTAAAGGCAATCTCACAGTATCAGACACAGAACAGCAAGCTCGTCCCCTGCGTTGAGATCGAGCCTGACGGCTTGCAGACACTCTATGCCGGGATCCGGCCGCCAAAGCTGGAAACAAAGGAAGATCTGATCCGGGCTGTCCGCGAATCGGGCTGCGTCGGGCTCGGGGGTGCGGGCTTCCCGACACATGTAAAGCTCAATACAACAAATCAGATCGACATGCTCATTCTGAACGGTGCGGAATGCGAGCCGTATCTCACAACAGACTGCCGCCTGATGACAGAAGCAGCGGATGAGATCATCGGCGGCGTCTGTCTTCTGATGAAGCTGCTCGGAATCAAGGAAACGCGCATCGGCATTGAGGCAAACAAACCCGCTGCCATCGCACAGCTTTCGGAGGCGTGTGAGGAATTCGTGGATGTGAAAATTGTGCCGCTCCCGCCGAAATATCCGCAGGGTGCGGAAAAGGTTATCGTCTATCACACCTGCGGCAGGGTTGTGCCGGAGGGGAAAATCCCCGCCGATGTCGGCGTCATTGTCATGAATGTCAGCACATGCGCATTCATCTACCGTTACAGCAAAACCGGCATGCCGCTTGTCACACGCTGCGTCACTGTGGACGGCAATGCCGTAAAGCGCCCCTGCAATCTGCGTGTTCCGATCGGAGCGCCCGTCGGGGAACTGCTCGAATTTGCGGAATGCGACATGGACAGCGTACACCAGATGCTTTCAGGCGGTCCGATGATGGGGCAGGCACTCTACTCCACCGATCAGCCGGTCACAAAGCAGCAGAACGGCCTGCTTGCGATGAAAGCCGCAAAGAAGGTGCATGCGACTGCATGTATCCGCTGCGGCAGATGCATGCAGGCTTGCCCCCTTGATCTGATGCCGATGGAGCTTGAGCGCGGCTTCCGCACGAAAGATGTCGTCTCACTGAAAAAGCATCATGTGCATCTCTGCATGGGCTGCGGCTGCTGCTCTTATGTCTGCCCGGCTAAACGCCCGCTCGCGGAATCCATCCAGCTCGCAAAGCTGCTGCCCGGAACCAAGGGAGGTGCTGCAACATGAATCAGATGCTTGTTTCGGCATCCCCGCATGAGCGCGCCCCACTCCCGACATGGCATATCATGCTCTGCGTGCTGCTGGCACTGCTGCCCGCGGCTGCGGCTGGGTGCGTCAATTTTGGATACCGTGCGTTGCTGCTGCTCAGTGTTACTGTTGGCACTGCGATTTTCTGGGAATTCCTTTGCCGCATCATCATGAAACGGGAGCAGACGGTCGGCGATCTCAGCGCCGCCGTGACAGGTCTTCTGCTCGGCATGAATCTTCCGCCCGATCTTCCGCTCTGGCAGGCGGCTGTCGGCAGCTTTGTTGCGATCGTAGTCGTTAAGCAGCTCTTCGGCGGACTCGGGCAAAACTTTGCAAATCCGACTGTTGTGGCGCGCATCGTGCTGATGCTCTCTTTCACAGCGGATATGACCGCGTTCCGTGATCCGAACACGGATGCCGTTTCCTCAGCAACACCGCTTGTCACAGGGGCATCCTACTGGGATCTCTTTCTCGGCAACACAGCAGGCTGTCTCGGTGAAACCTGCGCACTCGCACTGATTCTCGGCGGAATCTATCTCTGGCTGCGCGGCATTATCTCCCCTGCCGCACCGCTCAGCTTTGTCGGCAGCTTCGCGCTCTGCACCTGGCTCGCCGGCAATGATCCGCTCAGTCAGGTTCTCTCGGGCGGTCTGCTGCTCGGTGCGATCTTCATGGCAACGGATTATGTCACCACGCCGCTCACCGCAAAGGGCAAGATTCTCTTCGGCATCGGCGGCGGCTGTCTCACCTTTGTGATCCGGCAGTTCGGCGGTTATCCGGAGGGTGTTTCTTTCGCGATTCTGCTCATGAATCTGCTGACGCCGTACATCGACCGCATCAGCATGACAAAGCCCTTCGGCACAACGGAACCCAGGGAAAAGGAGGTGCGGTCCGATGCCTGAATGGATCAAGGCACCGCTCGTGCTCACGCTGATCTGCGGGCTCGTCAGTGCTGCACTGGTTTTTGCAAATGACCTCACCGCGGATGCCATTGCAGCAGCGGAACAGGCGCGCTTACAGGAAAGCCTGCGTGATGCGTTCGGAGAGGCGGAATATACTGTCCCCGATCTGCAATTTGACGGCATCAATCAGGTGATCCTCGACAAGCGCGGCAATGTTATTTACGATATTACATCGACCGGCTATGAGAAGGACGGTCAGCATCTGCTGATCGGTCTTGACGAAGCCGGCGCCGTCAGCGGCATCTGCGTGGTCTCCATCGAAGATTCCCCGACGCAGTCCGCAAAGGTGCAGCAGGACAGCTTTCTCTCACAGTTCATCGGCTGGGATGCGCCCGATCGCAGCTATAACGCAATCTCCGGCGCGACGAAATCTTCGGAAGGAATCCAAAAGGCGGTCGCGCTTGCCCTGCAAACCGATCTTGACAACAGGGAGGTGATCCGAAATGCCGAATAAGCCCTCGCTGTTCTCCGAATTTTCCAAGGGCATCATCCGAGAGAATCCGAACCTCGTCGGTCTGCTCGGCATGTGCCCGATGCTGGCAGTCACGCAGGAAGCGAAAAACGCGCTCGGCATGGGGCTCGCAACCACATTTGTGCTGATCGGCTCTAATTTCGTGATCTCCCTGCTCCGAAAGGTCATTCCGAAATCCGTGAAGCTGCCGGCGTATATCGTCATCATCGCAGGATTCGTCACACTGATCGAATTCCTGCTGCACTGCTATTTCCCGGAGCTTTATTCTGCGCTCGGCACCTTCCTCTCACTGATTACGGTCAACTGCATCATTCTCGGCAGAGCGGAGATGTTCGCCTGCAAAAACAATGTCTTCCGCTCCGTGCTGGACGGCGCAGGCATGGGTGTCGGATTTACGCTTGCGCTGTTTCTTGTCGGCTCGCTTCGTGAGATTCTCGGCACGGGCACATGGTTCGGCATCACGCTGAACGGCAGCTATTCTGTCTCTGTGCTGACCCTTGCACCCGGCGGATTCTTTGTGCTCGGCTGCGTCATTGCTGTGGTCAATAAGCTTGCGCACAAACCCGCTCCGCGCAATATCGGCTGTCAGGGCTGTCCGATGGCTGACACCTGTGCTGCATCGAAGGGAGGATGTTCGCAATGAGTATTCTCGCGATCGTGCTCTCTGCAATCCTCACAGATAACTTTGTTCTCTCAAAGTTTATGGGCTGCTGCCCGTTCCTCGGTGTCTCGAAGGATATCGGCAACAGCATCGGCATGGGCGGCGCTGTCATTTTTGTCATGCTCTGCTCTACCGCCATCACCTACCCGATCTATGTCCTGCTGCTGGCGCCGATGGGGCTTGCCTATCTGCAAACGATGGTGTTTATCCTTGTGATTGCGCTGTTTGTGCAGCTCATTGAGATTATTCTCAGGAAGGCAATCCCGCCGCTGCACAAGGCTCTGGGCATCTATCTTCCGCTGATTACAACAAACTGTGCCGTGCTCGGCGTCACGCTGCTCAATGTTGATCAGTTTGCATCATCAGCAAATTTCCTGACAGGTTACCTGAAAGCGCTGCTCTACGCAGGATGCGCAGGCGTCGGCTTTACGCTCGCGCTGCTCATCTTCGCCGGTGTGCGGAACCGTCTCGAAAGCTCTGATATTCCGGAAATGTTCAAGGGCGTCCCGGCAACACTGATCGCTGCTTCGATCGTGTCGCTGAGCTTTCTGGCTTTTTCCGGCATGGGCTGAGGAGGTGCCGCATGAGACTTGAGATCTACTATATCCCGGTGGCGCTTTTTGCCGGAATCGGTTTGCTCGCAGCGATCCTGCTGATCATCGCAAGCAAGCTGTTTGCAGTCAAAACCGATGAACGCATCAGTGAGATCGAGGAAATCCTTCCGCACGCAAACTGCGGCGCCTGCGGGTATGCGGGCTGTGCAGACTATGCGGCGGCTGTTGTGAACGGCGGCGCAGCGACAAATCTCTGCAAGCCGGGCGGCACGGAAACCGCCGAAAAGGTCGCTGCCGTGATGGGAACAAAGGCGGAAGCTGTCCGTCCGGAAGTCATGGTACTCCGCTGCCGCGGCAACTGCAATGCCGCTGTGCGCAAATACGAATATGACGGCATACAGTCCTGTGCAGCGGCTCAGCATTTCTTCGGCGGGAGCAACGCCTGTGCTTACGGCTGCATCGGACTCGGTGACTGCGTCAAGGTCTGCGATCAAAACGCAATCCGTATTGTAAACGGCATCGCCGATATTCAGCCGGGGCTCTGTGTTGCCTGCGGAAAATGCGCACAGGTCTGCCCGAATCAGCTGCTTGCTCTGCGCGGCACCGACAAGCATTATGATGTCCGCTGCTCCTCGCACGACAACGGCAAGACAACGAAACTGATCTGCAATACCGGCTGCATCGGCTGCAAGATCTGCGAGCGGAAATGTCTGCGCCATGCAATCACCGTGACAAACTTCCTTGCTGTGATTGACTATAACAAATGCGAAAACTGCGGTGTATGCCGTGAGAACTGCCCGACCGGCGCGATTGTTTGCTGTGAGGACACCAATTAAATATTACAGAATGGTTACAGATTTGCTAATTTGCAAATTTGCACTTGACAACAGCAGTATTTCATGCTATACTATGGCTGTAAGCAGAGGAACCCCCGACAAAAAGGAGGATTACCATGGCAACAAAGACCATTACTTTTGAGATTGACGAGAAGCTCGCTGACAAGTTCGAGCTCGCTGTGCAGCTCACCGGCGATGACCGTGCTGCAGTTGCTGAGAGCTTCGTGAAGCAGTATCTCGCAAAGGCACTGCACGCTGCTGCGGAGGAGTATCACGATCCCGCAGAGCAGACCCGCCAGCCGCAGCCTGAGCCGCAGGCACAAACCAGAACCCGCGCAGACAGTGCGTCCCGCGCTGCCAAGATTCCGGGTGCATCCGCACCGCCCCCTGTCCGTCCGCGCAGAGCAAGACCCGATCATGAGATGCCTCCGCGTGATGACCGCTGGTGGGATTTCGGCAGGGAGTTCAACCGCTCCTGGGGCAAGGCAATCAGCCGCATCCCCCGCTGGGCAAGAAATCCGCAGCAGAACAATCACAAGATCCTGCGTGCATACTTCGAGCTCCAGAGAGAGCTCGGCAAGGTCACGCTTGATGCACTTCGCGGCAGATGCTCCGACCCGACCGGCCACCCGCGCACATTTGTCCCGCACTTCGACAATAATTTTGCACAGATGAAGTTCGACAACGGCAATTCGCACGGCAAGGTCTTTGAGGAGCGCGACGGCTTCGTCACGATCTGGGATCACATCAGTGAGACGCTGATGAAATACCGCGATTATTTCCTGAGATAACAACACAGAACCGCAAGGGGTTCCCTCTTGCGGTTCTGTGCGGATATTACCTGAAAGGATGTTCACAATGAAAAGAATTCCCGCTGCGATTTTTCTGAGCAGCATGCTTCTGCTTGCAGGATGCAGCAATAAAACAAAGGAACAGAGCTCTGCTGTTGTCACCGATACCACAGAAGCAATGACAGAAATCACCTCTGATCAGCCCGCACCGCCCGAGATCACAACTGCGGCAACGCTTTTGACGGAAACCGACACCACCGTCGCCGAATCTGAAACGACTGCTGCTGTGACTGAGAGCACTTCTGCGAATGAACCCGCCAGCACGGCTGCACCGCTGATTACGACCCTTGCACCTGTCACCACGCAGATGATGGGCGGTCAGGGCGGTCAGCAGGACGGCGAGAATCCGCACCCGCTGCACTTCAATTATTTCTTCTCGCCCGAATATGTCGGACTGCGCCTTGCAGGCGGCAACTATCAGTCCATCGGCGGCGATTTTGCGGAAGCTGTGGAGCACAATGCTGACATGACCTACACACTTGACGATATCAATTTCGACGGCACGCCTGATCTCTTTGTCGCAATTCACGGCTTTGATACGCCGAATGTGCAGTATGCCGTGTATCTCTGGAACCCGGATCAGAAAAAGTTTGCGGAGACACCGCTGCTCTATCTGAATCCTGTCTGCCATGCCGACACCAAGGAATTCTGCACGCTGGAGCAGAAGCAGAATGATACAGACGGCGAGGAAACGCTCTGTGTCATGGATGTATACACATGGGCACCTTCGCTGAGCGAGATCAAGCCGAAGAAGGCGCGTGAATATGTCGCAGATTTCAAGGCGCTGACGCTCACGGAAACAAGCACGGATGGCAGCGATCCGAAGGAAACATCGTTTGAATCGAAAGAGGCGCTTGAGAAGGCAGTACTGGACCTCTACTCTGTTTCATAATAAGATCCCGCAGGCGGCAATGAATGAAACCGTCTGCGGGATTTTTTATATTTGTGAGAGAATATGTCTTGCGACATACACGCCGCTGGCGGAAGCATGGGACAGCGAATGCGTGACGCCGGAGCCGTCACCGATGACATAGAGCCCCGCATGCCGCGTTTGCAGGTTGCTGTCGATGTCAACCTCCATGTTATAAAATTTGACCTCGACACCGTAGAGCAGCGTGTCTGCATTGGCAGTGCCGGGCGCGATCTTATCCAGCGCATAGATCATCTCAATGATGCTGTCAAGAATGCGTTTCGGGATAACAAGCGAAAGGTCGCCGGGCGTTGCAGCCAGTGTCGGTACGACAAAGCTCTCTGCGATGCGGGTGGCATTGCTGCGCCGTCCGCGGATCAGATCGCCGAACCGCTGCACCATAACGCCGCCGCCGAGCATATTGGAGAGCCGCGCAATGCTTTCACCGTAGCCGTTGGAATCCTCAAACGGTTCTGAGAAATGCTTGCTGACAAGCAGCGCAAAGTTTGTATTGTCCGTGTGCAGCGCCGGATCCTCATAGCTGTGACCGTTCACCGTGACAATGCCGTTCGTGTTCTCATTGACGACAACACCGTGCGGATTCATGCAGAAGGTGCGGACAAGATCCTCAAACTGCTTCGTGCGGTAGACGATCTTGCTCTCATAGAGCTCATCGGTCAGATGTGAGAATACCGACGCAGGCAGCTCAACACGCACACCGATGTCAACACGGTTGGATTTTGTCGGAATACCGAGCTCACCGCACACCTTTTCCATCCACTTGCTGCCGCTTCTGCCGACGGAGATGATACACCGGGCACCGGTCCAGCGCTGCTCCCCTGCCATGACGGCATAGCCGCCGTCGATGCGTTCAACAGCCGTGATCTCAGTGCGGAAATGGAAATCGACGCGATCCTTCAGCTCGGCATAGAGATTTTCCAGTACAATGTAATTCTTATCGGTGCCGAGATGCCGCACCTGCGCATCCAGCAGATGCAGATCGTTCTCGAAGCATTTTTTCTTGATCTCCGTATTAGCGGTCGAATAGAGCTTCGTGCCCTCGCCGCCGTGAGAAACATTGATCTGATCGACATAATACATCAGATCCAGCGCTTCCTGCTTGCCGATGAATTCATAGAGCGTGCCGCCGAACTGATTGGTGATATTATACTTTCCGTCGGAAAAAGCACCTGCGCCGCCAAAGCCGTTCATGATCGCGCAGGTCTTGCAGTTGATGCAGGACTTCACCTTTTTGCCGTCGATGGGACATTTTCTTGCACTCAGCGGATTGCCGCACTCAAAAACACCGATCCGCAGTTTTTTGTCAGACTGACAGAGCTCATAAGCCGAGAAGATGCCGCCGGGTCCGGCACCGACGATCAGTACATCATAATCAAATTGCATTTTATCATCCCTCTTTTATCATGCAAACGGATGCAGCATAGAGAATATACTGCATCCGCTTTTTCTTATCCCTGATTCTGGTCTGCAACCAGCTTGTCTGCACCGTACATTTTGCGGAGCTTCGGTTTCTCGATCTTGCCGGTCGGGTTGCGCGGAACATCGGCAAAGATGTATTTGCGCGGGCGCTTGTAACGCGGCAGTGCTTCACAGAATTTCGCCATTTCCTCCTCAGAGCAGGTGCAGTCCTCCTTGATGGAGATAATCGCCGCTGCGATCTCGCCGAGTCGCTTATCCGGGAGGCCGATGACTGCAACATCCTTCACTTTCGGATTGGAGCGGATAAAGTCTTCGATCTGCACAGGATACAGGTTCTCACCGCCTGTGATGATGACATCCTTTTTGCGGTCCACAAGAAACACAAAGCCATCCTCATCCTCACGCGCCATATCGCCGGTCTTGAGCCAGCCGTCCGGTGTAAGCACAGCCGCGGTTGCTTCCGGGTCATGATAGTAACAGGTCATGACGCCCGGGCCCTTGACACAGAGCTCACCGACCTCACCGCGCTGCACGGGATCGCCGTTCTCGTCAATGATCTTGCTCTCCCAGCCGTAGCCCGCCTTGCCGATCGCACCGACCTTGTGGATATTTTCCACGCCGAGATGCAGTGCGCCCGGTCCGATGGACTCGCTGAGACCGTAGTTTGTGTCATACTGATGATGCGGGAAGTATTTTTTCCAGCGGGAGATCAGCGACGGCGGCACCGGCTGTGCGCCGATGTGCATAAGACGCCACTGTGAAAGCTCATAGTCGCTGAGAGAGACCTTGCCGCTCTCGATCGCATCGAGAATATCCTGCGCCCACGGCACCAGCAGCCAGACGATCGTGCAGTGCTCGGAGGACACAGCGTCCAGGATGACATTCGGGGAGATGCCGCTCAGCAGGACAGCCTTGCCGCCGACATAGAAGCTGCCGAACCAGTGCATCTTCGCGCCGGTGTGATACAGCGGCGGGATGCAGAGGAACACATCGTCCTTGGTCTGCCCGTGGTGCATCTGCTCGACCTTACATGAATGCATCAGGCTCTCGTGATTGTGCAGAATCGCCTTCGGGAAGCCGGTCGTGCCGGAGGAGAAGTAAATCGCGGCATCGTCCGCATCCGTCAGAAAGACGGCAGGAGAATTGCTCGGATAGTTCGCAGTGAGCTGATCATAGCTTTCTGCGAAGGAGGGGCAGCCCTGCCCGACATAGAGCAGCATGCGGTCATTGCCGAGCGTATCGACAACCTCTTCCACGCGCCCGATGAACTCCGGCCCGAAGACCAGCACGGATACATCCGCCAGCTTCACGCAGTATTCGATCTCATCGGCTGCATAGCGGAAATTCAGCGGAACTGCCAGTGCACCGACCTTCAGGATGCCGAAGTAGATCGGCAGCCACTCAATGCCGTTCATCAGCAGAATACCGACCTTATCCCCTTTCTTCACACCGCGGGAGATCAGAAAGTGTGCAAAACGGTTCGCTTTCTCATTAAAGACCTTCCATGTGATCTCTCTGCGGTAATAATTGGGTCTGCGCGGCTCAATGAGCTCGTATTCTTTCCATGTCACGCGGCGCGGCTCGATCACGGAGGGGTTGAGCTCGACCAGTGCAACATCATTTCCGTAAAGCGCGGCATTGCGCTCCAGAATATCAATAATCGGCATGATTCAGATGTCCTTTCCATAATATGTTACCGGGTATCATACCCGTCCTTTGCTATTTTAACACAAAAAAGCGCGAAAGTCAAGCCCTTCATACAAATACGCACAAAAAATCGCACGGAGCATTTCGTGCATCCGTGCGGTTTTGCTGCGATGGTGTGTCACTCAGACAGATAGGATTTCACAAGAACCTGCATCAGCTCATCGCGGTCGATATGCCGGATCAGACTTCTGGCGTTCTTATGTACCGTAATATAGGTCGGATCCTCGGAAAGAATATAACCTACGATCTGATTGATCGGATTGTAACCCTTTTCACTGAGCGCATCATACACCGTGCGCAGGGTCTGGAGCATTTCCTTTTCGCGCTCCTCAGGGATCGAAAATGTAATGGTCTTATCAGCCATGCAGAACAGCTCCTTTCATATCATTGCATATCTTCCCCATACTCCTCTTATACATGTTATATTATACCCCAAATCAGATGATTCTGCAAGCAATTCGCAAAAAATTGGCGCAATAGCTATTTTCAATACATTATTTTTATGCAATATGTATAGCCCCTTGCAAATGCAGGGGGCAAGAAGGCGAATCAATCAGCAGCAGCTCTCACGCTTTTCAAAGGAATCGCAGTCCACGCATTCTTTCATCGTAGGATTCTGCTCATGCGTGCCGATCTCGACCATATCCAGCGTGCAGAAATGCTCGCTGCAAAGATTGTGGCGGCACTGCTCAACAGTACAGTGGATGTTCGGATTCTTACATTTGTCCATGATAATATTCCCCTTTCAGATCATTCACATGCGCCCCTGAATGCTTGTCCTCGGGCGTATGCATTCACATTATATGCCGGTGTGACCGGATTATACCTTTCAGTGATACAATGGGTAAAATGTGCGAAGACACGACACATTCCGTGTCAATCCGCACATACGGCGACTTCTTATGAGATCTGGAGAAAACAAAAGGAAATCAGAGAAATACATAGGAATTTTTTATGAAATCGCTCTATTTCATCCCTGCGGTGAAATTTGTTTGAAATTACTGCTTGCAAATTATGTGCAGATATGCTAAAATATAAGTACAATCCGCAGAACGGAAGAAAGGAGGACAAGGCACATGATGATGTATCTGGTATTCTGGGGCATCCTGTGTGCAGTGATGGTCATTGCAGAGCTCGCAACCTTGCAGCTTATCACCATCTGGTTTGCAGTCGGCGCAATCGGTGCATTCTTTATGGCACTCTGCGATTTCGGCTTTACTGCGCAGCTCGCTGTATTTGTAATCGTCTCGGTGGCGCTGCTCCTTGCAACTCGCCCGCTGCTCAAATCCATCCGCGTAAAAAGGATTGCGCCGATGAACGCTGACAAGGACATCGGCGAAACAGCGGTGATCATTCAGGAGGTCAACGCATCGCTGGGCACCGGCAGAGCCCGCACAAACGGCGTCGACTGGATCGCCATTTCCGAAACAGGTGAGATTCTCCCCAAGGATTCGATTGTCCGCATCACCCGCATTGACGGCGCAAAGCTGGTCGTTCGCCGCGATCAGAACGCATAAGCATTCATTCATATCAACTGAAAAACGGAGGATACTATTATGTTACTAACAGCATTTTTTGCAGGCAGCGGTCCTCTGATCGCCGCACTCATTCTCATCGTGTTTCTCGTCATTGTGATTGTCTCGAATATCCGCATCGTTCCGCAGGCAAATGTCTATGTAATTGAGCGTCTCGGTACATTCTATCAGGAGTGGCACACCGGTCCGCACTGGCTGATCCCGTTCATCGACCGTGTTGCAAAGGTTGTCACGATCAAGGAGCAGGTCGTCGATTTCAAGCCGCAGCCTGTGATCACAAAGGATAATGTTACCATGCAGATCGACACTGTTGTCTTCTTCCAGGTAACCGATGCAAAGCAGTACACCTACGGCGTTGAGAGACCTATGGCTGCAATCGAGAACCTCTCCGCGACCACTCTGCGTAACATCATCGGCGAGATGGAGCTTGATGCTACGCTCACTTCCCGTGATGTCATCAATACCAAGATCACTGCAATCCTTGACCAGGCAACTGACCGCTGGGGCATCAAGGTCAACCGCGTTGAGCTGAAGAACATTCTCCCGCCGCGTGAAATCCAGGATGCGATGGAGAAGCAGATGAAGGCTGAGCGTGAACGCCGTGAGAAGATCCTCCAGGCAGAGGGTGAGAAAAAGTCCGCAATCCTCGTTGCAGAGGGCGAAAAGGAATCGAAGATTCTCCGCGCTCAGGCAGACAAGGAATCCCAGATCCTCGCGGCTGAAGCTGAGAAGCAGGCGATGCTCCTGCGCGCTGAGGCAATCCGTCAGCAGAAGATGCTCGAAGCAGAGGGCGAATCTGAGGCGCTCCGCAGACTGAATGAGTCCGAGCCGACTGAGCGTATCATTCAGCTCCGCTCCATCGAGGCATTCGAGCGTGCGGCGGACGGCAGAGCAACCAAGATCATCATTCCGAGTGAGATTCAGGGGCTTGCCAGCCTGACCGCTGCACTCAAGGGCATCGCATCGAACGACAACAGCCCGAAGCAGTAATAACTTATACGGGCACATCCCACCTGCGGATGTGCCCCTTTTTCGATAAGGAGGCATCCTGATGGATACACAAAAGCTCCGTTTTCTGATTGAGCGCCTGATCGGCGAACGCCCTGAAAAAAGCGCATACCATCTTCCCGATGACCCTGCCGAGCTCTTTCGCATCTACCGCGGACTGGTCAACATTCGTCCTGCGGGATTGCCGGATGCGGCATATCTTGAAACAGAAGAAGCGTTCCTGCGGGAATACACCGCAGAAAAGGGCATCACTGCGCTCAGTGATCTCTCGCCTGCGGAGGACGGCATTTATCTCTGGCGCGGCGATATCACGACACTTGCCTGCGATGCAATCGTCAACGCCGCAAATTCAGGGCTGACAGGATGCTGGCATCCGTGTCACGGCTGCATCGACAACGCCATCCACACCTTTGCGGGTGTGCGGCTCCGCTATGTCTGCGATCAGATCATAAAGGCTCAGGGGCATGAAGAACCGACCGGCAATGCCAAGCTCACAGACGGCTTTGCACTCCCCTGCAAATACATTCTGCATACCGTCGGCCCCATCGTTGACAGAGCGCTGAATGCTGTCCATAAGCGGCTGCTGGAAAGCTGTTATCAAAGCTGCCTGAGACTCGCTTCTGAAAACGGTATCCGAAGCATTGCATTCTGCTGCATCTCGACCGGCGTATTCGGATTTCCGCAGCAGGAAGCTGCTGAGATCGCCGTGCGCACAGTACGCGAATATCGGAAAGCACATGATATAGAGGTCATCTTCAATGTCTTCAAAGAGGAAGATGAGCTGATCTATCGCAGACTGCTCGGCTGATCAGTCACCGTATCAAAAGGAAACGGCAGGGATCCCTCCCCGCCGTTTTTCTTGTGTTTGATTTTTCTTGTGTAATGTATTTTGTCGCGTTCCGAGATGCGCGTCACCGGGGAGAACTGCCATGTTCCGCGTTTTTCCCGGTCAAGCGCACGCTTCTGCTTTTTGCTCATTTTTTCATAAGGCACAAACTTATTCATCCTCAGCACCTGCCTTGAAATTGTAGATCGGGCGGATGATCTCATTGATCTCAACCGTGTCACCGATACAGCCGATGATTGCTTCCGCAGGCTTATATGCCATCGGGCATTCATCGAGCGTCCCTTTGCCGACAGATGTTGTGTAGATCCCGTTCATCTGCTTCCTGAATTCCGAAACAGTAAAGGATTCCTTCGCCTCTGCGCGGGACATCAGGCGTCCGGCGCCGTGCGGGGCGGACTGATTCCAGTCGTCATTCCCCTTTCCGGTGCAGATGAGGCTGCCGTCCCGCATGTTCATCGGGATCAGCAGCTTCTCGCCGAGACGCGCAGAAACCGCACCCTTGCGAAGAATCATATGCTCTGTGTCGATATAATTGTGGATGGTCGTGAACTGTTCTGCGACATGCACTCCCATTCCGCGGATGAGCTCATCCATCATCGCCTTGCGGTTGAGCATGGCAAATTCCTGCGTGAGCTTCATGTCGTGGATATACTGGGTAAACAGCTCGCCCACTGTATAGGCAAGATGCTTCGGCACATCCGTGCGCTTCTGCGTTTGCAGTCTTTTCAGCGCCTTCTGAATCTGTTTTTCCTTGCCTGCCGCCTTCAGCTCCGCGATCAATGCTTTCACATCATCGTCGGATACCCGGTTCAGGCGGCGATATGCTTCCTCCTGATAGTAACGCGCGACCTCGGTGCCGAGATGCCGCGAGCCGGAGTGGATCACAAGATAGATACTGCCGTCCTCGGACTGATCTGCTTCAATGAAATGGTTACCGCCGCCGAGTGTACCGATGCTCTGCATCATGCGGCGCACATGGATTTTCTCACCGCAATAGAGCGCCTCGCGCGAAAAACGCTCTGCAAATCGGTGCGGCTCCTCTCGGACAGCAAATCCGGCGGGTATCTTCCTGTAAATGAGCTTATCAAGCTTCTGTACCTCGATATGGGTCTCTCTGAGCCGGACGGTCTCCATGCCGCAGCCGATATCGACACCGACCAGATTCGGAATCGCTTTATCGGTAATGGTCATGGTCGTGCCGATCGTGCAGCCGGCTCCTGCATGCACATCGGGCATAATGCGGATCTTTGCGCCTTCGCTGACCGGCTGATTACACAGCGTCAGGATCTGTGATACGGCGCTCTCTTCCGCGATCTCCGCAAAAACCTTTGCGGCGGCATATTTGCCTTTGATCTCAAACATGATGATTTCCTTTCTGAGCGCCCGCAAACAAAAAGGCACCCCTGCGCTGTACGCAGAGGTGCCCTGAATTCCGATGGCATGCGGCAAACGCCGCGCAGATGCTGTCAGATTCGCCGTGCGGGCAAACTCCATGTACTGCGTGTAAATCGCATATTCTGTTTTCTCAGGTTATAAAGACTGCAATGCTTCATGGTGTTCACCTGCCTTTCTGAAAGATTGCCCTTATTATAACGAACAATGCGCGATTTGTCAAGCAATGTTTTGTTTTTTTACTGCTCTGTAATTGATTTGTAAATTTCATTCTGCCTATGCAAAAGCGATCGAAAGCCCCCGGTCACATGTACCGGGGGCTTCGCTGCGGGTATGAGATGTGAGATAATCGGAACCGTCACTTTGTCTTAAAGTGGATCTGTCTGCCGTCTGCGAGAATGAAAAGCTGATCGCGGTCGAGAACGAGCTCCTCGCCCTCATGATCAAGCTCAACCCGCACCGCATCCGGGCCGAACTCTATGATGTGCAGCGCATCGCCTCCGTCGTAGACTGTCTCCTCATTGCTGCCATCAAGATCACAGCAGATGATGTTCTTTTCTTCGCTGACTGCATAGATCTTGCCGTTCATCAAAGTCGCCGAGCCATATCGGAAATCTGCGCGCAGCATGCGCTTGGTCTGCGTGGCGAAATCAAACTCATAGAACGCATTGTCTGCGCCGGTGAAATAGCCTTTGCCGTTCCAGAGCGTCAGATTATAAAGAGTGGTGCGCTGCTCGCCTTCCACCTCAGTGCTGAACAAAGACATCGGATAGCTCTCTTGCGAAGTGAGATCTGTCAGGCTCATGAGACCAACCGTTCTGACGGGATTGCTTTCATTCCAACAATCATTATACACCGCAATCGTTTCAGTGACCGGGTCATAGCTCATACAATAACAAGCGTTGTCCTCCAGATCATAGGGCTTGTGAGAGAAAGAACGGAATGTCGCACATTCTCCTGCAACATGCACCTTGTCATTTCGGTTGAAAATGCCCCACATCAGACCGCTCGCCTGAATGCTGCCGGTTTCTTTATCAAATGCGAACGGATCATTTGCGCGGTCATCTTCGCTGTAATACATCTCAATCCAATAGAAGTCCGTGTCGCCGATCTGCTTCAGTCTGCTGATATAGTATCCGCCGAATTCGGAAGTGCATATTGCGATCTGCTCCGCAAAGGGCTCATATTCGTTGCCGTTTGCATCTCTTGCATAAATGTGCGTGTGCCCTTCATCCTCGTGAGAATAGAGCACACTGCCGTCCAGCGATGCGGTATAATACGAAAAAGCGTGATATCCGACATTGCCGTCCCGGGACATGCAGAGACTATACGAACCGTCCGCGTTGAGATGATACGAAAACTCGTCGAATCCGGCATCGCCGACCGGGGACATGCAGAGACTATACGAACCGTCCGCGTTGGGGGCAGTCTTGTCGCCGTACACACGGGAGCTGAAACTCGAGCTGTAAAAGCGCTCGTCATCCTCTGCAAGACAGTCGTTCTGCGTCAGAAATCTGAGCGTGCCCTTTCCGCCGAACATATTGGTGACAACGGCTGCTTCCGTTTCCGCAGGTGCTTCTGTCGTCTCGATGATGCTGTTTGTATCCTCAACATATTCTGTGGTAATATATGCGGGATCGCCGGTTGTTGTCTCCGCGCTGCCTTCCATCGCGGTCTGCGAGCTGCGCGCTTCATTGCCCGCGCTGTGCATCACAACGCCGACGGTCAGTGCAAAGGCTGCCGCGATCGCAACACCGCCTGCTGCCATCCAGCCGGCGCGTCTGTCCGCACGAACGGCATCGAGGCGGGTGGCGGTCATCTCAGGTCTGCGGCTCACAGTCCCCTCGCCCTTTGCGGGAGCTGCCGCCCTGCCCTCTGCATCCTTATGCTGCCAGCCGACCGCTTCGGCAATGAAATCCTCGCGGATCCTGCCGGTCAGATCAAAAAACTCATTCTGCTTCATAATAACTCCTCCTTCTCCAGAAATTGCTTCAGCTTGGATTTTGTACGCAGCAGCGACATTTTCACCTTACTGACGCTTGCATCGCATTCCTCTGCTACCTCTTTGATGCTGAGGCACGCCCAGTACCGCAGCACGAAGATCACGCGGGTCTCAGCGGGAAGTGTTTCCAGAAATCGGTTCAGGGCATCGGAAAGCGCCATGCGTTCGATGAGATCAGGCTCCTGCGACGGCAGCACCGACGCAAGCTCCTCGACCGCCAGCGCAACCTGTCCGTCCCCGCGTTTCTCGCGGCGCATGAGACGCTGCCTGTCCAGCGCGAGATTCCGCACTGTCGCGGCGAGATAGGCGCTGAGGTTCTGCGGGAGTGCGGGCGGCACGGCATTCCAGACATGCAGCAGCGCATCATTGAAGCATTCCTCTGCATCCTGCCTGTTGTTCAGGATATGGAGCGCGAGCCGCCTGCAAAGCCTACCGTATTTTTCATCGCATGCCCGCAGTGCGCGTTCATCCCGGGACTGAAACAGCCGCAGGATCTCGGAATCCTCTAATACTGCCATTGTCCTTCACACCGCCTTTCTGCGTGAGATTTCTGTGAACCGGTTCTACACTGTATGACGCTGTCGGGAGCGAAGAAGTCACACTTCCCTGAAAAATATTTGACCGGCTGCATTTCGGCGCAGCCGGTCAGCGCAATTTATGGGCTGTATGCAACAAAGAATGTGATTTCATCCCAATCGGATTGATCGACTTTGCAGACAAGATAATCGTCTGCTTTCCAGAAGTGGTGATGATACAGATGCTCCGTGCCGTCTGCCTGACGGGTCACAGCACAGAATGTATACTGATTGCAGTCATTTGCTGCCTGCGAATAGCCGCGGATCGCGGAAATCGGGATATAGAAATTCTGTTTGCCCGCACTGTTTGAGCGGGACCGATAGCCGCCAGTGACGGCGACAGCTTTCTTGCCGATGCCGTTCCCGACAAACTGCGCCAGATCCGGCACTTCGGTTTCCGTGAGGGACGCTTCGATTGCAGCGCCGGTGCTGTATATGCCGTTTTCCTGCACCGCAAGCACACAGAATGTGCCGTCTGCAAGCGCGTCTCCCTTCACATAGGCGGTGTATTGCTGCGAGATACCGGGATTCCCCCAGCATTTCACCGTGCGCTCAGCGCTGCACTCAAGCGGAATGAAATTCTCCCACGGCTTAAATTCACCCGTAAAATCACTGCGCAGCGAATAGAGCTTCGCAGCAAATGACTGATTCTCATTGAAAAAGTCCGAGACAAAAGCAAAGCGCGCATCGTCTCCTGAGAGATCGGTGTCATTGCAGAGAACGGTCATGCCGTTCAGCTTGCCGCGCAGATAATCCGTAATGCTGCCGCCGTCGTAGTATTCATCAAACAGCGTGTCCGAATTCTCACGGCTGTGCGTCACATGATACACACTGAGCATCACCTTCTGCACCTCGGGGAGCTGAGCCTGCATGGCTGACACCGCCGCATCGCAGATCTCTGCTGCCTGATAGCTGTCCCTCCCCTCTGCCGTCTCGCTGTCGCCTCTGATATAGACCGTGAATGCGCGCCCCTCATGCTCCATCGAAACAAAGACCTCCGGGCGGGATGTGTAGCCGAACATGCCCTGATCATAATCCGCCTCCGCGCCGGTGACATGTGCGGAGAAGCCGTATTTCTGCCGCGTGTATTCGATCGCGTTGTGCTGTGCGGTGATCTCCCATTGCTCGACTGTGTGCGGATCAACAGAATCGCCGCAGCCTGTGAGCAGAAGCATCGCCGGCAGCAAAAGCCACGCTTTTTTCATTGTGCAGACCTCCCTTACCATGATGCTATTATAGCACAGAATCGGCACGATAACAAGTGCAGCACGATGACAACTCTATGACAAATTGTGCATGACAAGCAGCATGACTTGCGATCAATCCAGTTCGCGTATGAAACCGCATAAGACGAATGGATGTGCAGGATGGATCATTATGAGAATGCCCCGGAGCGTATTTCTCCGGGGCATCGCTTATGCTTCCATCAGTCTGCGCTTCATCAGCGTGAGGTCGGCGGCATTCAGTCTGCCGCTGCTGTCCATATCACCCGCCTTCCAGTCTGCGGGGTCTGTATCAGCCGAAAGCAGATACTTTTGCAGCGCGACAGCATCCGCGAGATCAAATGCACCGTCACCGTTGAAATCGCCGGAAGCTGCTCCGAGCACATCCGTCACGCGAAGAATCTCCGCCGTTCTGACCGTTCCTGCGTCCGAGGTAATTTTCACGCTGTAAAGCCCCTTCACAGCAGGCACTTTGTATTCTGCACCTGCTGCGCCGGAGATTGCTTTTCCGTCGCAGTACCACTGACAGGCAGCTTTCTCGGCGCCGTGATCCACCCGCACGGGATAGCTGCTGCCTTCACGGAGCACAGCTTCCGTCAGTGCCGTATAGACCGGGATATCGCCTGTCACGGTAAAGCTCGCAGCGCGGACATCGCTCAGGAGCTTCCAGTCAGCGGCGCTGTCCTGAAGGAAGAACCGCACGCCCGTGAGCGTGACGCCTTCTGCCAGCCCCATCACATCGCCGTATGGGATGCGGAATTCAACGAAATTTCCGCTGTGCTTTTGCAGGCAGCCCTCCGGCGTGCCGTGATTGAAATAGACAAATCCGTTGCTGGCGTAATAGAGCCAGTAGTCTGTGTCATTCTCGGTGTTTTTGAACTGAATATTGAACACGGGCGCAGTGCCGGATTCCGCAAACTCCGCAGCGAGATAGAGATAACGCTCGTCACTTGCAAGATACAGCGTGCCCGTATCGGAAGATGCAGCAGCAGCACCGTATTCATCCGCGTCGGAGCGCACGCCGTCCGTGATATGCAGCCCGTTTACGGTATACATCTGCGGGAAAGCCGTCTTACCGAATGCGCTCTTTGCGCGCTTTGCGTTATCAGCGGTTTTCTCAACTGTGACCGTACCGAGCAGATTCGCACCGAGCGCATCATTCCAGATGCTGCTGTTCGCAAAGCGGACAGACCGTGCGGAAAGCTGCTCCGCGGTATTGTCGCCGACGGATAGCTTCAGGTATACATTCCATTTTCCCGCAGGAAGCCCGCCGGGGAGCTGCACGGAAAGCAATTCTTCCGCCGTTTCGCAGGAGCGCCATTTGCGGGAATCTATGTCAACAGGCGTGCGGAGATAATTGCCGTTCTGCGCAAGCAGGAGCTCTGCCTTCTGTGCACGTATCGGGTTTGCAAAGCCGGTATTCTCCACGGCAAAGCGCACACTGAGTGAATCGCCCTGCTCCGCCTTCTCCGGAATCTCTGCGCTCCGCAGTACAAAGCGGTATCCGAGGTGATCACGGATAAACTTCTGCACATTCTGCCCGTAATAGGCGGAATGGTCGCCCTCTGCGACATCATAATCTGCGGAAAATGAATAATTCTGATACAGATTCCAGATATTGCTGTTGATATAGCTGAGATGCGTGCGGTACATCTCCGGGATCGCATTCTGCGGCAGATAAGTCTCATATTTCTGCGCGAATTCCAGATCACCGGAAAACTCGCCGCCGAAGTAGCTTGTCACAGCCTGCCGCCCGAGCCATGCGGTTTCTGCGGCACGGTTGGAATAGGTGCCGAGGTCGCTGTCCGAGCCCATGTAGCCGTCATCATAAAGCCCGACACGCGCAGCCCGGGACCCCGGCTCCGATTCACATGTACCGAGCGCCGAAGTCTCAATTCCCGCCCATTTCGCAAAGATATTCGGCGTGCGCACTGTCACCGGGATCGGATCGGGCACGATTTCCAGCAGCAGATCCAGCAGCTCCGCTTTTTGCTCCAGCGAGCAGTATTTGCCGCCCCACTGCTCGCCGTAGCAGCCGACAAAACCGGATTCCACATACATCAGAATATCACTGTACTCCTGCAATAAGCCGCTGTCGCCGATCTGCTTTACATGCGATTTCAGCATATCAAAGGTCGCAGGCTCCGGGTTACGGGTGCCGTCGTCGTCATACCGAAACCGCAGTGCAATCGTGCTGCCGTTTTTGCGGCAGTTCTCGAACGTCCCGCGCAGTCCCGCAAAAAACGCATCGTCCAGCGGATAATCGGTGCCCGGCGTGTAATTGCCCTCTGAATCGGTCGTGCCGTTTTCGCCGCAGGAAAACGCACCGATGTCGACAAACATCAGCACAAGACTTCCGCCCGGATTCTGCACAGGCGTATTGCCGGGCTTGCAGCGATACCAGAGCGTAGTCGTGTAGCCCATGCCGGGATTGTTGACCGTCTCGGTCGATTCCGCAAAAGACACGGTATCCGCAGATGCCGGAATATCGGGCATCGCCGCCGTGCAAAGCAGCACCGAAAGCGCAAAGGCAGGAAGAGATCTCCGTTTCATGAGAAGCACCCCTTTCAGCATGTAATTCTGCTTTCATTATAGCACGGAACCGGCACAAAGTCAATTCAGGCATTCCTGCACCGAACGGAACATGTCACCAACAAAAACAGCACCCTCTCAAAAAGATGAAAGGGTGCTGTCCGTTTCGTAGACAAACGCGCTTAGCTTCAAGATTTTCATAGCCCTGGGGAGTATGTGTTCCGCAGTAAACGGTTGGATTGCTGCGGACAAATTCAGGCTTATTATGAATACAGTCACAGGCGGTTCTGTGCTTGTGATCGTACTCGGTATCGCCACTTTCATGATAATCAGCGGTACGAGGAAGCTGAAATGATTTGAAGATCTAAAATGAATGTAACTTTGAACCCAGTACCGGATTCAAAGTGGCGGAAAAGTGCTGCTCACAGGGCAGCTCTTTTTACTGTCTGAACAGTGACAATTATTGATAGATTCAATCATTCTTCTCAATATCCTGGGCTCAATCCCGAATTTTGTGTAAACGCAAAACAGTGCATATTGAAAACATAGGTTGATTATGATGAGACCGGCAGATGAGATGTCGGTCTTATCTGCATTGTAGCATGATCCTGTTCATCTGTCAAGAGGGGCTAGCCCC
>JAEEGL010812662.1_pt1 | contig 32765 bp, 30 predicted proteins | sample 9134231 | NCBI WGS metagenome assembly JAEEGL01 (sample SAMN16246548, study PRJNA631951) | gut metagenome | biome: gut microbiome; feature: rumen; material: fiber-attached | host: Bos | place: Iran: Karaj | collected 2018-10
CTGATTCTTTTAATACTACAGCATAGGTCTCCGGCGCTGAAAGAACCCTCCGGATTATTTCACGGCTATTCTCTACACTTGTATGAACCGCCCATCCTGCGATTGGTCCCACATCAGGATGACTTGCATATTTAAATAAACTCTCCGCATCGCTTTCTTCCCACGGTCGGAGGATCAATCTTTTCGTTTCAAGTATCATGGCATACCTCTCTTACCAACGGCATCTCTGCAAACTGGAAACTATCTCTCAGTGATTTCTTAAGCGATATTACTTTATCCACACTGCTATATTTGGCTTCTCGGGAAGAAATCTGATCCTGATCTCTGCTCCAACTTCAAGGCCTCTCCCAAATCCGGGGTTGGATAGTTTGGCTTCGATTTTCTGTCCTCTCTCCGTATAGCAGACATAATAATTATAAGATGTGTCGGTTCCGATGCCCTCATCTTCGATACGGGTTATAACTGCATCTGTCTCGATTCCGTTTTTCTTAATGTGATGAATATTGTAAAAAACAAAACCAGCTCCGGCTATGATGAAAAGGATGGCAATGATTGCAAAAGGATTCATATTAGTTCTCCAAACAAATACTCACGGATTATCATCTCGGAAAACACGAAGTTGTCTTATTCTCTCCGATTGTCCAGAGTATAGATGATGCATCCAATTCCAGAAATCATGGAAAATAAGATTGCTCCCCCAAAGCTGTTATCCAAGGTTGAGCCGATGAAGAAGCCAATACTCCCGAAGAGAATCATAATTATGACAGAAACGATGGTTCTTTCCTTTTTCATTTTAATACCTCCACAAATTCCGATTTATCGAGATGATTATAACATGTGAAACAACAAAAAAGAGGTCTTTCGACCTCTGTATTTGCAATGGTGGAGCATACGGGGCTCGAACCCGTGACCTCATCGCTGCCAGCGATACGCGCTCCCAGCTGCGCTAATGCCCCATCGGCTTTGATATTATAGCACAGCTTATTTTTTTTGTTCAATACCTATTATTCAATAAATTAAGCTTTACCTGGCTTGCCGGAAAAGAAGAGGACAGCCATCAGGCTATCCTCTGTTGTCAGTTAACGGTTACGGTCAGCTTCTGGCCGCCCTTGGTAGTCAGGGTGAATTCTCCGGTCGCACTGCCCGGTTCCTTGCGAAGCACCAGCTCCGTGGAATCGGAATGCGTCGTCGCGCTTTTTTTCGTCAGGTTCTTATAACCGCCGGCAGAAACCTTCTGGTTGATCTTGACCGTGAATTCAACGGCCTCTTCACTCTCCGGCAGGGTGATCACACTGCCGCTTAAGCTGCCCGGGTTCACACTAACTACCTTCAGCTCCGGTTCAACATTTATGGTGAACTTCTTTGAGGTAATGGTGTGGCTGTCATACTTGCACTGGAAGGCGATCTCCTTGGTTGACGCCTTGGTGACATTGGCTGCCGCCAGTACACCGTTATTCAGCGTGATGGCCTTATCGGCGCCGGTCAGGGAAAGTACACCGAGATCGACATTTACCGTCTTGGTAGTTCCGGCTTCGTTTACTACCAGTTCCGCCTTGCTGATGCGGATAACCGGAGCGTTGGTGGCGCTGTAGAACAGGTAGTTTTCAACGACGGTACCACTCTGATCCAGGGTAATGTTCAGAGTGTATTCGTTGACTTTGATGTCAGCCTTGGCGGTCAGGCCGTTGTCAGTCTTGACGGTGATGGTCGTCTTACCGCCCTTGACGCCGGTGACATTGCCTTCGGCGTCGACCTTGGCGATCGACTCATCGTTGCTGACATAGGAGAGTGTTGACGTGCTGTCCAAAGGAGTCAGGGTTACCTTCAAGGCAACGCTTTCCCCGGCCACGACGGTGACCGGTGAGGCAACGGAAATCTTGGTCGCCGGATTATTGACCGTGACCTTGAGAGTGGCCTTAGCCTTGCCGGCGGTTGCGGTAATGGTTGCCGTGCCATAGCCGACACCCTCGATCTCGCCGGTTTCCTCATTGACCGTGACGATCTTCTTGTCACTGGAAGTATATTTGACCTGTTCAGTGGTGTCTTCCGGATTGATCTCAATCTCGGGAGTCATCTTGGTACCCTTCTGAATGATTACTTCGGGGAGCTTGTACTTCAGCGTCTTGCAGGAGACCTTGACATCGATCTCGCAGGATGCTGACTTGCCGCTTTCGCTGGTGACGGTAATGACTGCCGTACCGCCGCCATTGGCGGTAATGACGCCATCCCCATCAACGGTTGCCACCGCGGCATTGGAAGTGGTAAAGCCAAGAGTTTCTACCCAGTTGGAAGGCTGAATGATCAGCTTGGGCTTCAGCGTACTGTCTCTCTCCATGACATATTGGGCTTTTTCAAACTTGATGGAGGTTATCGGGATGAAGACCTTGTAGCGGGCCGTCAGGGTCATGTTGTCGGAAAAGACCTTGTCTTCCGTTATCTCGGCTCCGCTTTCATCCTGCCAGCAGACGAAGGCATAACCGTCCTTCTGCGGTGCCTGGGGGAAAGTGACCCGGCCGTTGACGACATGTTCTCTGGCGATCTCGCTGCCGTCGACTACGAAGGTTATGAATTTCGACTCGCTCCAGTGAGCGGTCAGCGTGAAGGATTTCTTGACCGGCTGGTTGAAGTTGTATTCCTTGTCTTCCAGATACCAGCCCAGGAAATCGAAACCGTCCATGACCGGATCATCCGGGCGCTTGGCCGGGTTGCCGCGGCCGATCTTCTGCTCTACGACGGCCGAACCGCCGGCAGAGTCAAAACTGACCGTGAACTTCCAGGTCAGAAACAGGATCAGGCCGGCAATCAGGGCAACTAAGACAAAGCCGAGAATGCCAAAGAGAATGATCTTGTTGTTCTTCTTTTTCTTCTTAACCGCAGCTGGGGCGGCAGCGGCCGGAGCAGCGGCAGCGGCGGCCTTGGGAGCCGGAGCTGGAGCCGGCGTGCCAGCCGGTTTCGGAGTCGGAGCTGGGGTTGGAGCCCCAGCCGGAGCCGGCGACGGTGTCGGCCGGGGTACCGATGGCTGAGCGATCATCTTAAAGCCGCATTCTTCACAGAACTGAGCTCCCGGTTTCACTTCAGCGCCGCAATTGGGACAGCGTAATTCCATTTCAATATCCTCCTGAGTGTTCAGATTTCTTTTCTCTTGCATATTCTGTCACCGTATCAAAAACCCGGCGGCAGGAGTATCGGTATTGTCATTATAGCACTTATTGCCGGCAAATACCCTGATTTGTCGATAATACCCCTGATTGTGTCGACTTTTGCCGCAAAAAACCGCCCCGTAAGGAGCGGTTGATCGTCTTTTCCCTCTTGAGGGTTAGAACTGGGCATCGTCAAAGCTGTTGATGTACTTCTCAGCTTCTTCGGCGATTTCCTTGATGCAGCCATCCTCAAAGGGTACCTTGAGGTTGGCGGCTCTGACCAGCTTGGTGAAGGTCTTGGTGCCGCCCAGGCTTACCAGGTGCAGATAGTCTTCGAAGTAGCCCGGTACATTCTTGTGAGCCTTGACCCAGAACTGCAGGGCACAGACCTGTGCCAGGCAGTAATCGATGTAATAGAACGGAGACTCAAAGATGTGGCCCTGCTGATACCACCAGCAGCCCTTGTCCAGAATCTCGCAGCCTTCGAAGTTGCGGTCCGGGCAATACATCTTTTCCAGTCTTCTCCAGGTTGCCTTTCTTTCCTCAATGCTCATTTCCGGATGATTGTAGACCTCATGCTGGAAATGGTCGACCAGCACGCCGTAAGGCAGGAAGGTCAGCGTCCCGCAGAAGTGGGAATAGTAGTACTTCTGGGTGTCATCACCGAAGAAGTCCTTCATCCAGGGGTAAGCGAAGAATTCCATGCTCATGGAATCGATCTCCGCCGACTCCATGGTCGGCCACTGGCAGGAGAGCACCGGAATGTGCCGGCTGCTGTAGTACTGGAAGGCGTGACCGGCTTCATGGGTCAGTACGTCTACGTCGCCGCTGGTGCCGTTGAAATTGGAGAAGATGAACGGTACGCCGTATTCAGGAACGGAGGTGCAGTAGCCGCCCATCTGCTTGCCGTCACGGCTCAGCAGATCCCACAGCTGGTTTTCATACATCGTGTCGATGAACTCGCCGGTTTGCGGGCTCATCTGATGATACATGTTGACCGCGGCCTTGACCAGATCATCAGCACTGCCCTTGGGAGTCGGGTTGCCGGATTCAAACTCATAACCCATGTCGTAGTATCTCAGCTTGTCCAGACCCAGACGTCTGGCCTGACGGCCATAGATCTCTCTGGTCAGCGGGACGACATCTTCCAAAATCTGGCGGCGGTAATTGGCTACCATTTCCTGATTGTAGTCAAAGCGGTCCATGCGGTAATAAGCCAGTTCGGTAAAGGTGTTGAAGCCCAGTTCATGAGCGATCCGGGTTCTGACCTTAACCAGTTCATCATAGATGCGGTCAAACTCGGCTTCGTTTTTCTGATAGAAGGCCATCTTGGCGTCATAAGCCCGCTTGCGGACATCACGGTCCCGGTTCTGGGTCAGCGGGGTGATGGAGGACAGGTTATAGGTCTTGCCGTCAAATTCAATTTCCGCATTAGCCTTCAGCTTACCGTATTCACTGGCCAGCTTATTTTCCTGCTGCAGCAGCGGGATGATCTTCTCATCAAAGGTCTTCAGAGCAAACTCGGCGGACAGGAAGTACGGTTCAGGGATGTATTTCATCAGTTCCTCGCGCTGCGGGAAGTCCAGAACGGCCTGCGCCAGACGGACGGAATAAGCCTGCAGCTGAGGGATGGTTTCATCCCAGAAGTCATTTTCCTTCTCATAGAATTCATCTCTGGTATCGATGCTGTGACGGACGGAAGCCAGAGTAGCCATCGTCTCGATCTTCTTTTCCATTTCCTGCTGTTTCAGAAAGACCCTGTAGAAGTCTTCAGCAGTAGTCTGCTGCTTCAGTTCTGCCAGCAGTTCTTCAGACTGTCTGGCAACTTCTTCCAGGTTGATCCTTTCATACTTGAATTCACTAAATTTCATATCTATTCTCCTTCTTTTATTAACTCTTTCATGAACCGGCATTCCTCGTCATTGCAGGCAATGGCCAGAGGATGGCGGATGTTTTCATGGAAAACATGCACGGCTGCCTCATCATCAGGAAGGCCGTATACCTTATAGACCGCTTCTACTCCGGCGGCCTGAAGAACCTTGGCAAACGGCAGAGCCTCCGCAAAGGCCTGGTCCCGGGCGGCGGTCATGATGAAGCTGGGCGGGAAAGCGGATGTAATGTGACCAAAGACATCCAGCCGGGCACTCTTATTGCGGTAATCGCGGCCGAAATAGTAGCTCAGCATCCTGCTGATTTCACCACTAAGGACATCGTAGACGCCGCAGTTGCCCACAAAGCCCCTTATCTCAATTCCCTGAGGAAGGACAAAGTCAAACAGTTTCGCATATTCCTCATTGGTCCAGATGGCCAGATACTGACTGGCGATCTGGGCACCGGCGGAATCACCGACCAGGAAGACATTGTTCAGATCCAGAGAATACTTTTCGCTATTCTCCTTCAGCCACTGCATCACCTTATTGGTATCTTCCAAAGCGGCAGGGAACAGATGGTCGGGCATCAGCCGGTAATTGAAGTTGATTACCGCAAAGCCATGCTGAGCCAGCATTGAACAGTAGTGGCGATAAAGGTCCTTTGATCCGTAGAACCAACCTCCGCCGTGAACATCGACGATGCAGGGCAGCTTGCGATTGGTACCCGCAGGCAGATGAACGGCCAGCAGGTTCTCATAAGTTCCGTTACCGTAGTTGAGGTCATCAAGGATGACCACATCGTCGGGATCCTTAAGTCCGGCATCTCTCAACGCGTCGTTTTTCGCCCACTTTTTGCCTTCATGAGCGGTTATCAGCTTGACAATGGCTTTCAGCATATCCGTGCCTCCGCAATCTATTCTATCACAAACCTTATCGGCATTATCTACAGTCCCATCAGGGTGAGGATGACGGTGATCACAATGGCCGGTATGTAGTTCATCGACTTGAATTCACCGATCTTCAGCATCCCCAGACCGACTGACAGCAGAATGATGCCGCCCACTACGCTGATCTGGTTAAGGCAGGCTTCAGTAATGATCGGTCTGATCAGGGAAGAAAGCAAAGTCATGCCGCCCTGATAGAGCAGCAAGACCAGCGAGGAAAAGGCCACGCCGATGCCGTTTTCAGCAGCAAAGAAGATGGCGGTGATGGCGTCGATGATGCCCTTGGTGATCAGGGTGGTGTGGATGTTCTGCAGACCGCTTTCCAGGGCGCCGATGATGGCCATCGAGCCAACGCAGAACAGGATCGTGCTGTTGGCAAAGCCGCGGGCAAAGTGTTCATCCTGGCCGGCAAAGCGCTTCTGCAGCCTTTCGGCAAAGCGGCGGATGCGGCCGTCCAGGTCCAGATACCCGCCGATCAGACCGCCCAGGGCCAGGGAAAGCAGGACATTGATGGCTGAGGCTTCCTTCAGCATTGAACTGAAGGCAATGTAGATCACCGTCAGAGCCAGACAGGTGAAGACGGTCTGTTCAACATCCCTGCGGATGTGCCGGCCCAAAAGGATGCCCAAAAGGCTTCCGGCTATTACCAGCAATGAATTTACGATTGCTCCCAGAAGCATCCCATCACCTCCGCTTTCCTCCTCATTATATACCATCATCCCTGTTCTGCAGTCTGTTTTACCCATAAGAAAGACGGGCGGTCCCGTCTGACTTGGTTGTTTTGATGTCTTTACTTCAGGGTTGCGTACATGACTGCCTTGATGGTGTGCATGCGGTTCTCGGCTTCATCAAACACCTTGGACTGCCGGGACTCGAAGACCTCATCGGCAACTTCCATTTCCCGGACTCCAAACTTTTCAGCGATCTGAGCGCCAATGGTGGTGTTGGTGTCATGGAAAGAGGGCAGGCAGTGCATGAAGATGGCGTCCTTTCCGGCATTGGCCATGACTTCCTTCGTAACCCGGTAGGGTTCCAGTAAGGCGATGCGCTTTTCCCAGATGTCATCGGGCTCACCCATGGAGACCCAGATGTCGGTATAGATGACATCGGCATTCCTGGTGCCTTCCTTAACATCTTCAGTCAGCGTGATGCTGCAGCCGTTTTCAGCCGCGATCTTCCGGCAGGTTTCGACCAGCTCGGCGGTCGGCATCTGCTCCTTCGGTCCGCAGGCGACAAAATCCATGCCCATCTTGGCGCAGACGACCATCAGGGAGTTGCCGACATTGTTGCCGGCATCACCCATGAAGACGACCTTCAGGCCCTTGAGATGGCCGAAGTTCTCTTCCATGGTCATGATGTCCGCCAGCATCTGCGTCGGGTGGAATTCGGTGGTAAGACCGTTCCAGACCGGTACGCCGGCCTTGGCAGCCAGTTCCTCAACGATGGACTGGGCATAGCCGCGGTATTCAATACCGTCATACATCCGTCCCAGTACCCGGGCGGTATCCTCGATGGATTCCTTCTTGCCCATCTGGCTTGAGCCGGGGTCAAGGTAGGTGACGCCCATGCCCAGATCCCTTCCGGCTACCTCAAATGAGCAACGGGTGCGGGTCGAGGTCTTCTCGAAAAGCAGAACGATCTGCTTGCCTTCCAGATAACGGTGCGGCGTTCTGGTCAGTTTGAGCTGCTTGAACTGCTTGGACAGTTCCAGCAGATAGCGGATCTCCTCAGAAGTGAAATCCAATAGTTTCAGAAAATTCTTTCCCTGTAAGTTTACCGGCATTCTTGTTTCCTCTCTTTTCTAATCTTCTCTTATTAACGGCATGGACATGCAGCGCGGGCCGCCCCTGCCTCTTGATAACTCGCAGCTGGGCATCTCCAGCACCTGCAGGCCGTGTTCTCTTAAGACCCTGTTGGTTACGCTGTTGCGCTCGTAGACGATGATCTTTCCCGGAGCGATGGCCAGGGTGTTGGAGCCGTCATTCCACTGTTCCCGGGCTGCTGCGATCACATCGCCGCCGCCGCAGGGGATCAGTTCAACGCTGTCCAGGGACAGCGCCTTTTCCAGGATGTTGGCCAGGGTGTCGTTTATTTCGGTTATTTCGACATGCTCTTCATCGCTTCCCGGCCTCAGCCGGAAGACCTGCAGGGTCCCCAGGATGGCCGGGTGATAGGTGAATTTGTTGACATCGATCTGGGTAAAGACGGTATCCAGATGCATGAAGGCCCGGGTATTGGGAATCACGAAGGCATAGACCGTTCTGATCCGGCTGTTGGGATCGCGGAAGATGTTGCGGGCCGCCTTTTCCACAGCGTCCGGATTGGTACGCTGGGAGATGCCGATGGCCAGGGTATCCTCGCTGAGATTGAGCACGTCGCCGCCTTCCATGTAGTCTTCCTCGTAGCGGTCGAGGTATTTCCTGACGCCCTGGAAGTCAGGGTGAGAACTGAAGATGTATTCGGCAAAGATCGTCTCCCGCTGTCTGGTCTTGGAGAACATCTTGTTGAGCAGGATGCCGTTGCCGGCGCTGGCAAAGGGGTCGCGCTGGAAGTAAAGGTTCGGCATCGGCTCCAGCAGCATCACTTCCTCATACTTTTCAATGCGGTCGATCAGGGAATTGGCGTCCTTCTTGGGTAGTTCGGAAAGCCGCATGCCTTCGATGAGCTTGCTGACGAGAGCGCCGTTATCCCGGTAGTTTTCGTTCAGATAGTCGCTGACCAGCCGGGTATAATACTGGCCGGTTATGCCGCCTTCCCGCAGAAACTGGCTGATGAACTTTTCCCGCAGATAGGGATAGAGGTTCAGCACCTCCGTCATCAGATCTTCCAGATAGACGACCTCCACCCCGTTGTCCCTGAGCATTTCGGCAAAGAAGTCGTGTTCCCTCTGGGCAATGGTCAGATAGGGGATGTCATCAAAAAGAAGATCCTGCAGGTTGCCCGGGGTCAGGTTCAGCAGTTCCCGGCCCGGCCGGTGCAGCAGCACCTTCCTTAGCGGCTTGATCTCGCTGGTTACGTGAATACCTTTCATTCTTATCCTGACGGTCCTGAAGACCGTCTCTCCTTATTTCCTACAATACTATTATACCCGAGTAAGGGGCTTCTTAACCCCCGTTTTCAAAAAGAAAAGGGAAGCGTACTTCCCTTACACTGTTAAGTGGCGCGCCCTGCAGAAATCGAATCCGCAACCTTCTGATCCGTAGTCAGACACTCTATCCAGTTGAGCTAAGGGCGCAAGTGCACATATATAATAGCACAAATAATTCAACTTTCAAGAAAGAATCTCGTCAGATGTCGGTTAATCGCTGTAGCGGCTGGTAATGCCGAAGTACTCTTCAACCGTCAGCCAGCTGCCGTTGTTGTAGAACACCTCAGCCCACTGTTCGCCGACATAGCGGTAATGCCAGGGTTCATAGATGTAGCCGGTGACCGCGGTGCTGTCCTTGGGGTAGCGCATGATGAATCCGTATTTCCAGGCGTTGGCCTGCAGCCAGGCGAACTCCGGCGTCTGGTCAAAAGATTGGGAAAGCGAGTTGATGTCCATGGCCAGGCCGGCCTGATGCTCGGAATGACCCGGGCGGGCTGAATGGCTGTCCGCCTGCGCCTTGCCCTCGCTCTTGACATAGCGGTTATAGAGGTCGACCTGATAGCTGTAGGAACGGAATCCGCTGACGATGGAAAGCTTGATGCCCTCCTTGGCAGCGGCCTGCTTCATCCGGTTGTAGGCAGCCTGCGTCTGGCTGGTCAGTGCCTTGCCATAACTGGATGGCAGAGAATAGGTCTTGTTGACCACCAGCAGCCCTTCAATGTAGGTTACGCCGTTGAGCACATAGCCCTGATAACCCTTGGAGGTAGTAAAGTAGGTCTTCTCTCCGGTTGGTTCTTCCGGGTCATCCTGCGGCTTTTCCGTAACGGTGATGGCGCAGTCGATCTGCCTGAGCAGAACTTCCACCTTGTCGCGATCGCTGGCTGGTGTATTGCCCTTGGCCTGCTGATAGGCGCAATAGGCGGCATACTGTTCTTCACTCAGACTCTTGTAGCAGCTGATGAAGAAACTGACCTTCGTCTGCCCGGCGGCCAGAGCATTGAAGCGGCTGCCTGAAGGCAGGTTTTCGACCCGGACCAGCGAGGGATCGCCGATGTTAATGCCGGAGATGAAACTGTTTTCCGGCATCTCAAAGCTTACTTCCGTACTCTCGCCGACCTGCAGCGCAGAAACCGTCTGGCTTACCACGGCCGTGGGTGAAAGTCCGCTTATCTCAAAGTCATATTCATAGATGTGCAGCATGCGCAGTTCCGTCCTTTCCGGCTGATGCTCCTCAATATGCAGAAAGTCGCGTATCCAGTCATGGTAGCTGTTCAGCGCGTCGGTCAGATCGATGCCGAAGATGACCACATCTTCATAGCGGGGCTGTTTCTTAACGACCTCGCTTTCCGCGGTAAAGACCTGTACACTGCTGTGGAAGAACTGGCCCAGGGCCGTTACCGTTCGCTCTTCCAGTTTCAGGATGTCGGGGTCGCTGACTTCCAGATGGTCGATCCTTTCATTATCGGCTAAAAGGATGTCGGGGATCTGATAGCTCTCACCGACTTTCAGTTCAACGCTTTCCACCAGCTCAGGAAGCGGATATTGATAGTGATCGTTTTCTCCCGGTTTCCAGACTTCCGCAATGACCGCGGTCGCGGCCAGGGCAGCCAGGATGAGGATCAGGAAAAACGTAAACAGGAATTTCTTCATGGGCTTTCTCCTATGCCATTATTGTAAACTCCCCGCTGTCAAATGGCAAAAAAAGAAAAAACCGCTTACGCGGTTCTTCAGTCAAATGGTGAAAGGTAAGGGACTCGAACCCATGACCCCCTGCACGTCAAGCAGGTGCTCTCCCAGCTGAGCTAACCCTTCAGCTCCAGAAACATCATAACACATTAATGTTTCCGTGAACAGCCGTTTTTACTGCTGCTTTAGTATTGTATAACATGCCGGCCGGTTAAGTCAATTATTTTCTTCACCGGTTTCGGCAATGACCCGGCAGGGCAGCCCGGTCAGCCCGGTGATGTTCAGGGGATATGTGTGGATAAGCAACCGACCATTATGAGCAGCAAGCAGACCCAAGGCGCAAAGGTTTTCCACCACGAAGCAGCCTCTTTCGGCGCAATAGCGATCAGCCGGAGTGTGTTCCCTGCCCCGGCGGATGCCGGCGCAGTCCACCCCGATAATCGCCACACCCCTTTCCGTCAGTTTTTCAATCAGCTGATGTGAGAGCTGAGGATGCTCATGGCGGTAAATCTCACTGCCGTAGCCGAAGCGGTCAATAAAGCCGGTGTGAAAGGCCACGAACATGCCCGCTTTGATGCGCTCAAGGTCAATGTCGCTGACCTCAATGTCCCGGCCGGTAATGGCGGCAACATCGAAGACGATGCCCGGCAGTTCGGTATACTCCAATGGAAAGCTGCGGTCCATGACGTCAAAGTGAGTGCCCAGATGACCGTAGAAGCGGTTGACATCCATATTCTGGCCGCTCAGCTCTCTGGGGTTTACTTTCAGGGTCAGATCGATCTTCATGCGGACACCCCGCCTTTCTGATCCAGGGCGAAGAAGGTCATCTCACCTTCCGCCGTTCCGGTATCATATCCCAGATTGCCGATGTGCTCAAGCAGCTGCTGCTCTGTCTGCCCTTCTTTGATCAGCCTTTCCAGCAGTTCAAAACGCTGCCGGCTTTCCACAACCGCGGCTTCAAACATCTGCATGACCGAAGTGTTGTATTTCTCCCTGGTGACCGGGTGGTACCAGTCATCCCGGCGCAGATTCAAAGCGTCCAAAGCGTCATCGTATCTGACCGGGGTCATCAGGGCTGTTGCCTGGTCAGGGCGTTTCACCAGTCTTTCCAGCGGCGCAACCGCCTTCTGTCGCCGCCCCGAGGGGTCGTAAAACAGGGTAAACAGCCGACGGAAGTCCTTCATTGCGGTGGCGCACTGCTGAGGGGTGAGCTGACGTCCATATACTTCAGTAACCAAATCGCTCATCAGTCTGGCGATTTCCGTTTCCCGGCCTCGGCGGTGCTTCATCATCCGGGCCGGCACATAATCACCGGTCTTCAATTTGAAGTAATCCAGGACCCCCCGTTCCATCTGCGCTTCCAGCTGCTGATGGAGAAAGCCGACCTTGCCGGCCAGGGAATGGGTACGCCAGTAAACGTAGGGGTGAGCTTGGCTGTCCATGGCGTGGTGGCTCAGAAAACCGGCCAGGTAGCTGATGAGGGTCTCATCATGACTTTCCTGCGCCCGTTTGATCATGAAGCGGAAGGCTTCATTGATCTTCTGATGGTGAAGAAGAGAGCCCAGAGTCTGCACCTTTCTGGCTTTGGCTTGCGAATAAATGGGCATCGCGCGGTAAAAGAACAGAAAGTCCGGCCCCTGGCAGCCATAGATAAAGGCCCAGCGGTTGCGGTTGATCATCTTCCGCAGCTCATTGGCGTCGCTGATTGCCAGTGCTTTTTCAGCGCACAGGCTGTGGACTATCGTACTTGGCATTTTCCTTCCCCCTTCACTTCAAGGAAAAAACCGGCAAAGTCAAAAGCCGGTTCAGTCTTCTTCAATGTGTTCCATGCCCATGGCCATGATCGTCTTGACATGATCGTCAGCCAGACTGTAGTAGATCTGCTTGCCGTCCCGGCGCGATCTGATGAGCTTATTCTGCTTGAGCAGGCGCAGCTGATGGGATACCGCGGAAGCGGTCATGGAAAGCTGGTCAGCAATGTCGTTGACATTGACCTCATGTTCAAAGAGCGCGTAAAGGATCCTGATCCTGGTGGAATCACCAAAGACCTTGAACAGTTCAGCCAGATCGTAAAGTTCGTTTTCTCTCATTTCAGACCTCCCTGACAAACAGCGCCCGGATGGCATTGAGTACGGCAATCACCATGACGCCAACGTCAGCGAAGATGGCCGCCCACATGTTGGTGATGCCCAGGGCTCCCAACAGCAGGCAGATAAGCTTGACGCCGATGGCGAAGATGATGTTTTCATAGACGATGCGCAGGCATTTCCTGCTTATTTTAACCGATTTGGCGATTTTTAACAAATCGTCATCCATCAGCACGACATCCGCCGCCTCAATGGCGGCATCGGAGCCCATGGCTCCCATGGCAATGCCGATGTCGCAGCGGGTCAGAACCGGAGCGTCATTGATGCCATCGCCGACAAAGGCGACCTTGCCGCTTTCATCCTTAAGGATCTTTTCCACTTCCTCAACTTTCTGCTGGGGCAGCAGGGAAGCGCGGTAGTTGCGGATGCTGACCTGTTCAGCCACGCTGGCGGCTACTCTCTCATCGTCGCCGGTCAGCATGATGGTGCTGGAAACCCCGATCTCATGGAGTTTCTCAATGGCCTGACGGGCATTTTCCTTGATGACGTCGGCGATCAGCAGATGACCGCAGTACTGTCCGTCCACGGCAACGTGAATGACCGTACCCACATCATCCTGGCATTCGCGGTAATCGACATTGAGCTGCTGCATCAGCTTGTGGTTGCCGACCACTACCTGATGGCCATCAACCAGCGCCACGACACCGTGACCGCTGTATTCCTTGACATCTTCTACGCGGCTTTCATCCGGATCGCTGCCGGAGGCGGCAATGATGCTGCGGGCGATTGGATGGCTGGAATGGCATTCCGCCAGGGCCGCGTACTGCAGCATCTGTTGGCGGTCGATGGGGCAGTTGTGAACGCCGGTGACCTCAAAGACACCCTTGGTGATGGTGCCGGTCTTGTCAAAGACCACGCACTTTACCTGAGAGAGGGTCTCCAGATAGTTGGAGCCCTTGATCAGGATGCCCTGACGGCTGGCACCGCCCAGTCCGGCAAAGAAACTCAGGGGAATCGAGATGACCAGAGCGCAGGGGCAGGAGATGACCAGAAAGCTCAAAGCCCGGTAAAGCCAGACAGCCACGTCGGCCGGCTTGCCGGTAATCAGATTGAATAACGGCGGCAGAGCGGCCAAAGCCAGAGCGCTGAAGCAGACCGCCGGGGTATAGTAATGAGCGAATCTGCTGATGAAGTTTTCCGACCTGGACTTCAGGGAACTGGCGTTTTCCACCAGGTCGAGGATCTTGGAGACCGTGGAGCCTTCGAAATCCCTGGTAGTCTGAACATGGAGAATGCCTTCATTATTGATGCACCCGGAGATGATCTCATCACCCTCGGCTACATCGCGGGGCTTGCTTTCACCGGTCAGGGCAGCGGTATTGAGGGATGAGGAACCCTTGATGATGATGCCGTCCAGCGGTACCCGTTCCCCGGGCTGAATGACGATCGTCTGGCCAATGGCCACATCGTAGGGGTCGACCTGTTCCAACTGGCCGTCCACTTCGATGTTGGCGTAGTCCGGCCGGATGTCCATCAGAGCGCTGATGCTCTTGCGGCTCTTGCCGACGGCATAACTCTGAAACAGTTCACCGATCTGATAGAACAGCATGACCGCGGTCGCTTCCAGATAATCCCTGAGCCCGTAGGCACCGACGGTCGCTACCGCCATCAGGAAGTTCTCGTCAAAGACCTGCTTCCTGCTGATACCCTTGACGGCCTTGATGAGGATGTCATAGCCGATCAGCAGATAGGGGACCAGATATAAAAGAGCGCCAGGCAGGCTTTCTTCATCGACCGGAATGAGTTTATAAATGGCAACGATGATTACCGTTGCCAGGATGCGGTACAGGACCTTTTTCTGTTTCTTATTCATAAGAAGATCTCGCAATCGTCTTCTACGGCCTTGCAGTTAGCCAGCACGTTCTGCATGACTTCCTTAACGTCAGCGCCTTCCTCAAATTCCACGATCATCTTCAGGGTCATGAAATTGACAACGGCACTTTTGACGCCTTCCGTCCTGTTGGCGGCTTCTTCCATCTTATTGGCGCAGTTGGCGCAGTCGACATCGATCTTATAGGTTCTCTTCATGTTATTGTCCTCCAACATTTGAACAATTGTTCAAATGTCAATTACATAATAGCACTCTCTGCGACATTGTCAATAAAAATATTGCATTACGGAAAATATTCCTATAGAATAATAGTGCGCGCCGGTTTAGCTCAGTGGTAGAGCACTTCCTTGGTAGGGAAGGGGTCGACAGTCCGATTCTGTCATCCGGCACCATTTTTTTATTTTCAGAAGAAAAGCGGACACATCTGTCCGCCTTTTTTTCAGTCATTGACAATCAGATTGAAGCTGGCCGGTTCGGCAGCCGCGTCCCGGAAGGTCGCCAGCAGCTTTTCACCATAGTCATCCAGATACATCAGTAATATTGTCTTATTCATAATGATCACGGTGCTCTCATCGCCCAGTTCACCCAGGCAGTCATATAGGGCATCCAGATTGCCTCCGTAATAATCGGGAAAGCGCATGACGCTGGCAATGTAGTGATGACAGGTTTCCCGGTCGGTCATCCTGGTGCCGTCAAGTATGAAGATATTCATCTCACGGCTCCCCGTAGAGCAGTTCAAAGTGCTCGTAGTGGTCATGGGTGTAGTAGATCAGCCCGTCATTGGAATAGATGATCCTTCTTGACCCGCGGTCCTTATAGCCGACGGTGTCAATGTCACATTCGTAATACTTCCGGCCCTGAGCCTTTGGCAGCAGGCCTTCACGGTTACTGTAGGTGTCCCCGCCGATGGCATAGCCGTTGCCCAGGATCTTTTCCACATTGCCGCCTTCCCAGCCTTTCCGGCGGGCTTCGCCCTTGGTCACGTAATTAGGCGGCAGATGGCCGTAAGTATGCAGATAAAGGGCCACATCTTCCTTGCTGCTGTAGAAGCCGTTTTCATCGATCACATCCTGCTGCTGCGGTGGATCGGGGTTGACAGGGGCAGGATCGTTCTGTTCTGCCTTTCTGAGGCCGAAATACAGGCCGACCAGCAGAGCAAAGACCAGAATGCCCAGAATCGTACGCTTGGTGTTGTTGTTCATCTTACAGTCTCTCCATTCTCTTCAGCTTGCTATAAAGCTTGTTGATCGGCAAGCCGACAATGTTATAATAGTCGCCCTCGATCCGGCTGATGAACCGGCCGGCCCAGCCCTGAATGGCGTAGCCACCGGCCTTGTCATAGGGTTCGGCTGTTTTGACATAACGGGCAATCTCTTCGTTGGTGATGTTGTCAAAGAAGACCTTTGACTCCTCACAGAAATGGTGCTCCTTTCGATCGCACAGTACGGCCACACCGGTGATGACCAGATGCTCGCGGCCGCGCAGAAGTTTCATCATCTCTTCGGCTTCCTTTTCACTGTGGGGCTTGCCCAGGATCTGATCATCGACCAGCACGATGGTGTCAGCCCCAATGACAATGGCCTCCGGGTGCTGATCGAAAACCGCCCTGGCCTTGCGGTAAGCCAGATCCTTGACCTGGCCGGCTGGGGTAAGACCCGGACGCATGGTCTCGTCAACTTCGGAAACGATGACCTCAAAGTCATACCCGAGCATTTCCAGCAGTTCCTTTCTCCGCGGGGACGCGGAGGCTAAGATAATCTTCTTCATCTCTTACCTCTGATCTATTCGTCGGACTTGATCTCCAGGATCATGTCCCGCAGTTCGGCCGCTCGCTCAAAGTCAAGAATGCGGGCGGCTTCGCGCATTTCCTTTTCCAGCCTGGCCAGCAGTTCCTGCTGCTGATTGCCGGCTTTCTTCATCTTGCGGCTCATGTACTTAAGCGCCATCTCGTGAGTCTCCCGGGAATGAATGGCTTCCCTGATCTCCTTCTTAATTGTCTTAGGCACGATGCCGTGGGCTTCGTTGTAGGCCTGCTGTACGGAGCGGCGGCGGTTGGTCTCATCGATGGCGGCACGCATGCTGTCAGTGATGGAATCGCCATACATGATGACCATGCCGTTTTCATTACGGGCCGCCCGGCCAATGGTCTGAATCAGCGAGCGCTCGGAACGCAAAAAGCCTTCCTTGTCGGCATCCAGAATGACGACCAGGGAAACTTCGGGAATGTCCAGACCTTCCCTTAACAGGTTGATGCCGACCAGCACGTCATACTTGCCCTTGCGCAGATCGCGGATGATCTCCGTTCGCTCCAGCGTCTTGGTCTCATGGTGCAGATAGGCGACCTTGTACATCTGGTTTTCCAGATACTTGCTCAGTTCCTCGGCCATCCGGACGGTCAGGGTGGTGATCAGCACGCGCTCATTGCGGGCAATCCGGGCATCGATCTCCATGGTGATGTCATCGATCTGGCCCTTGCTGGGACGCACTTCGATCCGGGGATCCAGCAGTCCGGTCGGACGGATGATCTGTTCAACCACTTCATTATTGACCTTATCCAGTTCATAATCACCGGGGGTAGCGGATACGCAGATGATCTGGTTGATCTCCTTTTCAAATTCCTCAAACTTCAGCGGCCGGTTGTCCAGCGCGCTGGGCAGCCGGAAACCATATTCTACCAGAGTACTCTTACGGCTGTGGTCGCCATTATACATGCCCCTGACCTGCGGCAGGGAAACATGCGATTCATCGACGAACATCAGGTAGTCATCCGGGAAATAGTCAAACAGGGTAAAAGGCTTGGAGCCGGGAGCGCGGAATTCCAGCTGCCGGGAATAGTTTTCGATTCCCGAGCACGTACCGAATTCCCTCAGGGCGTCCAGGTCATAACGGCAGCGCTGTTCCAGCCGTTCCCTTTCCAGCGGCTTGCCCTGGTCCTCAAAGTACTTCAGCCGTTCTTCCAGTTCGGCCTCAATGTTATCGCAGGCTCTCAGGATGTCATCCTTGTTCTTGGCATAGCCGGTAGCCGGAAAGATGTTGTAGAGGGTATAGGCGTTAAGGGTCTTGCCGGTGATGGTGTCGATCTCCGTGATCCGGTCGATCTCATCGTCAAACATCTCAATGCGCAGGATGTAGGCATCGGTATAGCCCAGGCAGACATCAATGACATCGCCTCTGACCCGGAAGGTGCCGCGCTTGAGTTCCAGATCGTTGCGGACATACTGGCGGTCGACAAACAGCTGCAGCAGTGAGCGGCGGTCGATTTTCTGCCCGGCCTTCAGGGTAAAGAACATGTCCCTGTACTGTCTGGGATCAGAAGCCGCGTAGATGCAGGCAACGGAAGCCACGATGATGGTGTCGCGGTCCTGCAGTACGGCGTTATAGGCCGCTAAGCGCAGCATGTCGAGCTCGTCATTGATCATCGAGTTCTTCTCAATGTAGGTGTCGGTCTTGGGTACATAGGCCTCCGGCTGGTAATAATCGAAGTTGGAAACGAAGTATTCCACGTGGTTTTCCGGGAAGAACTCCTTCAGTTCGCTGTAAAGCTGACCGGCCAGCGTCTTGTTGTGTACAAAGACCAGCGTCGGCCGGTTTACCCGGGCAATGACGTTGGCCATGGTAAAGGTCTTGCCGGTGCCGGTCGCCCCGAGCAATACCTGATACTGTTTTCCCTCCTGCAGACCCTGAACGAGTTTTTCGATGGCCTGCGGCTGATCGCCTAACGGCTGAAACTGTGAATGAAGCTTGAACATATTCTAATTATAAACTATATGCGTTTTCTAAGGCACTTCATTTTACCATTTGCGGCTTTAAGGCACTATAATGGAAGCATGGCACGAGTAAGCAAGAGAGACCTTCTACATGGAAATATCCGCAAATCACTGATCCAGATGGCCCTGCCGTTAATGGCCTTTAATCTGGTCAATGTGCTCTACGGCTTTGTCGACACCCACTACATCTCCCGGCTCGGTGAGCTGCAGGTCGGTGCCGTTTCCATCATGAGCAACATCAACCTGTGCGGCAGCGCCTTCGCTACCGGTCTTTCCGCTGCCGGCATGGCCCTGATCAGCTCCGCTCTGGGAGCCGGACAGCGCAAGAGGGCCGGCCAGATCGCCACTACCCTGTTTGCGATCGCCATGCTGATCGCCCTGCTCATTTCCGGCAGCTGCCTGCTTTTCCCCCGTCAGCTGCTAACCCTGCTTAACACTCCGCAGGACATCTTTGAATATGCCCGCCAGTACCTGATCGGTCTGGCCCCCAACTTCATCTGCGTCTACATTCTGACCATCTTCCAGGCCTTCCGGCAATCCGGCGGTGATACCCGCTCGGCCGTCATCCTCAACATCGCGGCCAGCATCCTCAACGCCCTGCTCGACCCGCTTTTCATCTTCAACTTCAACTGGGGAATGATGGGCGCCTCTCTGGCCACCACCGTCAGCAAGCTCTTGGTCTGTCCCATCGCTCTGATCGGCATGTTTGCCCCGCAGCAGGATGTCCGCGTTGACTTCCGCAAGCATCGCTTTGACCGTTCCATCCTGAAGGAGATCGTCAAAACGGCCTTGCCGGCTTCCACCGGTACCTTCGCCATGGAATTCGGCTTCATCATCATGAACAGTTTCATCCTTTCCTACGGATCGATCATCATGTCAGCCTATGCCCTGGGCAACAAGGTGTCCTCACTCTTCTACATCCCCATCAATGCCCTGGCCTCCGCCCCGGTCCCCCTGGTCGGTCAGGCGGTCGGTGCCGGCAATAATCAGCGGGCCCGTCAATGCTTCCGGGAGACCATGCTGCTGGGTCTGGGCCTTTCCGTCGGCCTTTTGGCCATCGGCTTGCCGCTGACCCGGCCGCTGGCGCATCTGTTGGTCGGTAACGCCTCGTCAGAACTGCTGGAAAACGGCATCATCTACGGCTGCTTCTCCATCGGTACCATCTTCTTCATGGTCTGGATCAATACCATCCTGGCCATGTTCAACGGTTCCGGGCACACCCGCTCCTCGCTGTTTGTCAATCTGCTCAGGCTGTGGATGTTAAGGCTGCCACTATTGCTGTTCTTCCGCACCTTCACGGATCTGGGCCCTCTGGGCATCTGGATGGCCATGATCCTGTCAAACCTGCTGTGCGGCATCATTTCCCAGATCTGGTACAGTTTCCATTTCCGCCGGCTCTACCCGGTCAATTGATCCAGCAAAAAACTCAGCGGCCGCTGAGTTTTCTATTGCTTATTTGCTGCGGGCGATCTCCAGTGCCTTATGCATCTGGACATCATATTTATCCTTCTGCAGCGCCCAGGCCGTTACCACGGCGCTGTTTAGCCGCATGGCCGTTGTCTGGTCCAGCGTACCGTTGGCTTCCATGCCATTGGCCTTCTGGAAAGCCGTCAGTGCTGTGGCGCACTTCTGGGAGAAGTAGCCGTCAAAGCGGTCGATGTCATAGCCCAGAAAGTCCAGCATCTGCTGCATGTTGATCAGCTTTTCGCTGACACTATCGTACTGATAAGTCTCCCCGTCTTCCAGGGTGAGATAGCTCATGTAGAGGGCTTCATGCAGCCGAACTTCGTAATCAGGCTTGATGCCGCTGCCGGAAACGGAAACGCCATTGGGACTGATCCAGGCCAGGTCGGTGTATTTCAGGGCCCCGCCGTTTTTCAGCATCCTGGTCACCTGAGCCACGCCCTTGCCATAACTGACATCGCCGACCGTGATGGCACCGCAGTTTTCGATCATCGCCATGGTGAAGACCTCCGAGCAGCTGGCAGAACCGCCGTTGATCAGGATGACGATCTTGTCATAGCTGTAGGCCGGTCCGCTCTTGCAGCGGTCGATGGTCTCATAACCGTAGCGGTCCGTCTCCCGCATGATGATGTCGCCCTTGTTCATGAAGAAGGCGCTGACGCCATCGAGGGTGGAGACATAGCCGCCGCCGTTGTCGCGCAGATCGATGATCAGAGAGGTTGCCCCGGCAGCCTGCAGTTTTTCCAGGTGCAGCTTCATCTCCGCGACGCTGCCGTCGGAGAAGGAGTTGAAGGTCAGAATGCCGACCTTGCCATCCATCCGGCTGGAACAGGTAGTGGAGATCCTGCCGCGGGTGATCTTAATGTCCTTCTTTTCACTGCCGCGCTGAACGGTGATGACGACATCGGTTCCCTCCAGACCGCGGATGCTGTCAAGCAGTTCCTGCGACTCAAAGGTCTCGACCCCGCGGCCGTCGACCGCGATGATGATGTCGCCGGCCTGAACACCGGCGGCTTCAGCCGGCGAGTTCTCCAGAACCTCACTTACCAGAATGCCGCTGTCCTCAAGTTCGCTGTAGCGCACACCGATGCCGACGATGCTGGCATCCAGTGAAGAGGTAAAGGCATCGAGCTCTTCCTTGGACATGTATTGGGTATAGGGATCATTCTGAGCGTTGACCATGCCTCTGATGGCGTCATCGATCAGTTTTTCATTGTATTTATCGGTATCTTCGCCATACAGGAAATCGGTACGGAGAAGCGACTTGACGCTGTCAAGGGTATTGAGATCGGCCGGTGTGCCACTGCCCTTGCCGCTGCCGGAAAACAGCGTTCCGGAGATGTAGCCCAGGCCGAAGATGAAGACTGTTATGAGCAATATGAAGGTTGCTGCCAAAATTTTCTTTCCTATGTTCTTCTTATTCATACGAAAACCTCACCTCGTTTATTTTAGCATAAATGACCCTCTGCGGGTATAATTGAAGTACAGGAGAGTCATCCATGAGACAGAACTTCAACTACCATACCCATACTTACCGCTGCGGCCATGCCGTTCTCTGTGAAGACGGGGAATATGCAAGGGCGGCCATTGAGGCCGGTTTTGCCACTCTGGGCTTTTCCGACCACGCCCCCTATCCCGACCGCTCCAAGCCATCTGACCGCATGGATTACGGCCAGATGGATGATTACCTCCGCTCCATTGCTTCCCTGAGAGAAAAGCATGCTGACCAGCTGGAGATCAGAGTGGGTTTTGAAATGGAATACTTCCCGGAATATCAGGATTACATCGAAAAGGTGCTGCTGAAGAAGGGTGAATACCTGATCTGCGGCCAGCATTATGACCATCCTGACGCCCTCTTCGACTACGCTGGCGGTCAGTCCGACCGGGAAAGACTGCTTACCTACGGCCGTCTCATTGAGGAAGGACTGCACCGCGTTCCCTTTCTTTACCTCGCCCATCCCGATTACTTCTGCGCCGGCATCAGGGAGTTTGACGATACCTGCCGGCAGATCAGCCATCAGATCTGTCAGGCCGCCGCCGAGACCGGTACGCCTCTGGAGGTCAACCTCAACCACCTGCTGAAGCCTAAACGCCATTACGCTGACGGCGACCACTGCATCTACCCCTTCCGGCAGTTCTGGCAGATTGCCCAGCTCTATCCGGTCAGATGCCTGTATGGCTATGATGCCCACGACCACGCTCAGCTGAAAAACAGCGCGGCGCTGCTGGCGGCCTGCGATACGATCCTGGAAGGGCTGAAGCTGGACTTCATCACGCAGCCGCTGCTCTAGCCCTCACATATCCATATGAAAAGCGGACAACTCAGTCCGCTTTCTTCTTGTCAGCTGTTAATCGCCGATCCAGTAATACTGGTGGTACGCGAATCCGTAAATGTCCATCGGATTCATGTAGCAGGGCGCCTTGTTCTTACGGTAGGCGCAGGAACCGGTGATGTCGTATTTCAGGCCGAACCTGATGCCGTACTTCTTGTACAGATTGACGATCTGCGGGATCGTCGTCTCACCGACCTTGCCCTGATAATAGATGGCAAAGTGCAGGTGCGGGCCGGTAGAGTTGCCGGAATTTCCGGAAGTACCAAGCACCGTCTTTTCCTTGTAAACCAGTTCACCGACCTTGACATTGACCGCTGTCAGGTGCTCGTAGTAAACCGTGTAGTACTTGCCGTCGATCTCCACGATGATGAAGACATGGTTGCCGCGGCCGCCGTTACAGGTGTTGCCGGCATAGCCGCCGTTATAGGCGCAGCCGGCCTTGGCCGCAAAGACATAGCCGTTGGCGATCGGATACAGCGGCGTGCCGTAGCCCAGTCCGCCGACGTCGATGGCCGCGTGGAAGCCGCCGGAAGTCACATGGTAATAGTAACAGCCGGAATTGATCCTGATGCGCTTGTTCTTGACGAACTTACCGAAGCCCTTGGATCCGGTGAAGGATTCCAGAGCCTTGTTGATGTTCTTGATGGCCTCTTCAAGCTCCTTGTTGTCGCTGTCAAGCTTGTCGTATTTTTCCATCAGTTCCGCCTGCTGCTCATGGAAGGCGTCGATCAGTTCTTCGGTCATGTCACGCAGCTTGGTATAGGTATCCTGCTTGCGCTTCAGTTCTGCCTTCTGGGCGATCAGGTTGTCCTTCTGGATTTGCTGTTCCTGTCGGTCAGCCTGCAGCAATGCCTTTTCGTGTTCCATTTCCTCGATCTTGCTGTGGTTATAGTTGGTGATGTTGTTGATGGCGCTGATCCTTCTCAGCAGATCGACGAAGGAATTGGCACCCATGACGAACTTGACATAACTGTTGGTCCTGTTCTGGGCCTGGGCAACGACCATGCCTTCCCGGATCTGAATGTCGAGCTGTTTGATCTTCTCTTCTCTCTCGGTTATCTGCTTGCCGAGCACTTCGATGTTCTCCTCGATCATCGTGACTGTCTTGTTGATCGAAGTGATCTGCCTTTCCAGCGCTTCGATGTTATCGGTATATTCCCTGATCTTCTTGCCCTGGTTGGCAATGTCCGCCTTAAGGGCATTGATGTCCCGCTCCAGGTCCTTCAGTTCCTGTTCCAGCTTTTCCTGCTTCTCTTCCAGATAATCGCGGAAGAGCTTGCAGACCTTCTTGTCCTCATCGGAAAGATCGGTGCCGGAGCACAGTTCGTAGTAATAGTCTTCCCGCTCGGAGAAGTCATTGTTTCCCTCCGTTGCCAGAGTCACCCGCTTCTGCGTCCAGGAGAAGACAGCGATGATGAAGGCAGCGAAGATGAGCATGCGGATCAGACGTCTCAGTTTCTTCATCGTTTCCACCTCAGATACTTGTTTGCCGACAGCATTGACCCGACCAGGCCGACGATAACGCCGATGCCCAGGGCAAAGGCCGACACGTAATAGACAAACGGATAAACCGGGATGAGCTTCAGAATGCCGGAAACCAATTGTCCATTCATCCGCTCATAGATATAGCGATAGCCGAAAATGGTCAGCAGGATTGGTATGACCGCACCCATCATGCCGATGAAGATGCCTTCCAGTACCAGCGGGGCGGTAATGTAGCTGTTGTTGGCACCGCACAGCCTCATGATGCCCAGTTCCTGCTTACGGGTATTGATGGTGATCTGAATGGTATTGTAGATCAGAAAGACAGCCAAAGCGGTCAGAGCCAGGGCGAAGCCGTAGCCGACCGTCCGGATGCCGGAAAGCAGGGAGACGAAATCCTCAATGGTCGCCCCGCCATAGGTGGCTGACTCCATTCCCTCGATCAGTTCGACCTGAGAAGAGATCTGGGCCAGCGAATAGCCGGTGCCCACGCTGATCAGAAAAGCCCTGGGCAACGGATTGTTTTCTCCGGTGTAGATCTCAAAGATCTTGCCGTCATCGCCGAAGCTGTCGATCAGACTCTGCAGCTCCGCCTCCTTGCTGGAATATTCGACCCGGATGACACCGGGAATCTTTTCAATGCGGTTCTTCAGGGAGCCGAGGTCATCATCGGCAACGCTGTCGGAGATCGGCGCGTAGATCTGGATGTCGCCTTCCACATCGATGGTTATCCGGGAAATGTTGGCGACCAGCACGGTAAAGACGACGACCAGAACCAGGGTCAGAGTCACGGCGTTGGCCGTGGAAAAAGCCATGGCAAAGTGATGGGTAATGCCCCAGAAGGCTTCCTTGAATGCCCTGCCGATTCTTCTAAACATGGTAATAGCCTCCTTCCGGATTGTCATTGATGACAAAGCCATTATCCAGCGTGATGGTCCGCTTGCGGTAGGTGTTGACGAGGATGTCGTTATGGGTGACCACGATGATGGTGGTACCCTGGCGGTTGATCTTTTCCAGCAGTTCGATGATCTCCTTGGAGCGGCGCGGGTCGAGGTTGCCGGTCGGCTCATCGGCGATGATCAGCCTGGGATTGTTGGCGATGGCCCGGCCGATGACGACACGCTGCTGCTGGCCGCCGGAAAGCTGGTCGGGATAGTTATTGAATTCCGCTGAAAGTTCAATGATGTCCAGGACCTCCCGGACTCTTTCATTGATCTCCTTACGGGATTTATTGATGACTTCCATGGCAAAGGCAATGTTGTCAAAGACGGTCTTGGTGGTGATCAGCTGGTAGTCCTGAAAGACCACGCCGATGCGGCGGCGGTAATAGGGGACCTTGGCAAAGCGCAGACGGCCGACGTTGATGCCGTTGACCATTACCTTTCCGGAAGTCGGCTTTTCTTCGCCGTCCAGAAGCTTGATCAGCGTGCTCTTGCCGCTACCGGTTTCACCGATTATGTATACGAACTCACCGTCATTGATGGTCAGATTGACATTGTTGAGGGCATGGGTTCCGCTTTTTCTATACTGTTTTGATACATTCTCAAGTGTTATCATGGCTTCCCTCCATTTAGTTAATATTAACGCAAATGATCCGGATTAACAAGTTAGACGCGGTAATCGTAGGAGAAACCCTCCCCCTTGACGTCCTTGGCTTCCGAGACGATGATGAAGGCCTGTGGGTCGATTTCCTCGATCCTTTCGGCCAGCAGATTGTACTGGTTCTTGGAAAGGACGGTCATGATGACCTCCCGGTCGCTGTCGGTATAGCCGCCTCTGGCCGGCACGATGGTCGTGCCTCTTTCCAGAGTGGTATGAATGTAATCGCAGATCTCCGGTTTGTAGTCGGAGATGATGAACAGGGCCACGCTGCTGCTTCTGGGCATGATGACCTCGTTAATGATGGCATTTGAGATGTAGATGTAGATCAGGCCGATCATGACGTCCTGAATGGAATAAGCCAATAAGCCGGCAATCACCAGCAGGCCGTCAAAGATGCCCATCAGAACGGCGATCGGCAAGCCGGTATACTTGTGGATGACCATCGGCGGCACGTCCGTTCCTCCCGTGGAGGCATTCTCGCGGATGACGATGCCGATCCCGGCTCCGGCGACGACGGCACCGAAAATGCTCATTAACAGCTGGTCGGCTTCGATTCTGATGTCGATCCAGGACAGAACGGTGATGAAGATCGGGTAGACGATGGAACTTAAGGCCGTCTTCAGCGTAAACTCCCGGCCCAGAAAGAAGTAGCCGATGATGAAGAAGATGATGACCAGGGCATCAATGGTGATGGTGGTATCCCAGCCAAACAGTTCCTTGGTGATCAGGGCAATGCCGGCACAGCCGCCGGAAAGCACATCATAGGGAAGAACAAAGTAGTTGACGGAAACGGCCAGCAGAAAGTTACCCAATATAATCAGTAATATCGTCTTCAGTCTTTTCATACCTTATAATTTTATCACAATTATTCCGGGAAAGAAAAATCACGGCGCGAAAGCCGTGATTTATTTTCTTTTTTACCAGCTGCCTCCCGAGGAGCCGCCGAAACCGCCGCCACCGGAGAAACCGCCGCCGCCCGATGAGCCACCGCCCGATGAGCCGCCGCTGAATGAGGTTTCCGGCATCGAGGCGAAGGACCGCTGGCAGTTATGCATCTGGTATTCCAGAGAGTGCATCATCGCGTAGTGGTCGTTATAGGGACGGTAGGAATCATACCAGTCGCAGTCTCTGACTCCCAGATCCTTGAAATGCTCAGTCCAGATCTCGGTCAGACCGAGAGCGTAGGCATAAGGCAGGATGTCATAGAAGTAATAGGGATTCTCCTCGACCAGTTCCTTCAACCTGTCACCGTCAGCAACCCGGATGAAGTCCCTTAAGCCCAGGATCCGACCCAGCTCGGTATTGCCGTAGTCGGTGCGCTGGCGCATGAACATGATGAACATCATCAGGGAGATCTGAATGCCCATGATGGCCAGACCCTGAGTGATGCGCACCTTGGCGGACAGCAGAACACCGAACATCATGCCGGCGGGAATCAGCAGCAGCAGCAATAAACCGGCACCGGCCAAAAGCTTCTGCCACCACTTCCAGGTATCAATGATGTATCTGGTCTTGTGAATGCGGATCAGCAGATACATCAGTGAATCAAGCATGATGATCTGGAAGACGGTCATGAACAGGACAAACAGATCGCGGTAATAGAAGTAATAGGTCAACAAGGTCTGCAGCGTGATCGGTAAAAACGCGAAGGCGGCCAGGATCAGCTGCAGGACAATGGAGATGTTAGTTGACAGCGAGCGCAGCTTGGTCGAATAGTACTTTTCAATCTTTTCCTTGACCAGACCGATGGTATTCCAGATCTTGTTTTTCAAAACGGAGACAGCGACTCTCTTGCGGTTATTGAAGATGCGGTTGAACAGAATGCGCTCATAATCGCGGGCGCTGTCCTCCAATTCGCTGCGCTTTTCCAGAATCAGGTCCTTTTCTGTCTCATGAATGGTTATGATGCCGCGCCGGCCCCAGTCCAATAGCAGGGATATGACGTCGCGGTCGTTTACTTCCTCGTCAATAACCGTGCCGACTTCCGCTGAGGTCATGCCGGCCGGGACATGGAATTCCACAGTACGGATGACTTCCTTGTCTCTTCCGTAAATCAGAAAGACAATGCCTACCGCCAGAGTGAAGAAGGCGGAAATGATGATGGCGGTCTTGCCGTAGCGGTTGATGTCCGGGAAGTTGAAATAGCCCTGATCCAGAATCACCTGAATGGTGATGCTCTCATTGGACTCGATCCTTTCTTCGCAGACGCCGGTAATGACGTTGCCATCGACGGAGATCCGGACACCGTCCAGTTCGCCAACCCCCTGCAGCATCTCGCCGCCGGGTGTTGAGGTATAGATCTTGCCGGCATCAAAGCTCTTGGGCAGCCTCAGGGTGAAATGGGTAGCATCGGTTGAGGTGTTCCAGCCATTAGTGATGATGTTCAAAAAGACCATTTCCACGCCATCCAGATCCAGATCGCGGGTGTTGATGGTATAACTCCACTTATAGGTTTCCTGCTTATCGGCATAGCGGTCTTCCGAACCGAAGCGGATGCGGGTATAGGAATCATGGTGGTCGATTTCCCGGTCATGTGAGGATAAGATCTTGACATTGGTGATCGGAAAGCGATAGTACTTGGAGATCTCTTCGCCGTCCTTCTGCCAGGTCATGTGATATTCGGAGGGGATGTTTACATAGATGCCATGTCTTCTGGCGGAGAAGGTGACGCTCATTTCTTCAATCACGTCAAAGGTTCCGTCTTCATTGACGGTGATATCAACATCATGAGTGATGATGTCAAAGGCTTCCTTGGCTTCGGTAGCTACCGGAGCCAGCAGGCCTAAGCCAAGCAGAACGATCAACAGTAACTGAAATAACTTTTTCATACTAGAACTCGACCTTAACATTTTCTCTCTGCTTCTCATCGGCGACTTCAAACATCGGCTCTCTCTGTAAGCCCATCGATGAAGCGACGAACCTGCTGGGGATGGTCTGCAACATGGTGTTGTACCTTCTGACCACGCCGTTGTAATACCTTCTGGCTGAGGCGATGTCGCTTTCCATTTCCTTCAGGTCCGACTGCAGGGAAAGGAAGTTGGCATTGGCTTTCAGATCCGGATAGCTCTCGGCCAGGGCGAACAGCCGGCTGATGGCACCGGTCAGTTCGTTTTCCGCTGCCAGCTTATCGGCGTTGCTCGTTGCGCCCAGCACCTTGCCGCGGGCTTCGATGACCTTTTCCAGCGTGTCGGACTCGTACTTGGCATAACCCTTGACGGTCGCGACCAGGTTGGGAATCAGATCAGACCGCTTGACCAGGTAGACATCCATGGTCGAAAAGGCCTCTGAAATCCGGTTCTGCAGCTCTACCAGCGTGTTGTGAGTGGTGATATAATAGATAACCGCCAGCACAATTACCGCCGCTAATGCGAAGAAGAAATATTTCATGTTAAATTCCCTCCAAAATTATTATACAATTTTTTAATAAGTCTGCTATAATGTTTTAGACGGAATGTAGCTCAGCTTGGTAGAGCGCTGCGTTCGGGACGCAGAGGTCGTGGGTTCGAATCCCGTCATTCCGACCATTCAGAAGAAAAAAGCGGTTGATTCCGCTTTTTTTCTATTCTATCGTTCCGTTATCCTTCAGATACTGAGCCAGATCCTTAATGCGGCCCAGATAGATTTCCTTGATGCCCTTTATCTTCAGGAAGTCCATCGGGTGAAACAGAGCCGGGTCCTTGAGTATGTCGATCTCGCCGCTGGCCTTCAGGACATTGGCCACAAACTGGGAACAGAACATCTTGTTTTCATATTCCTTCCTGATGTTCCTTCCGCAGTAATACAGGCCCATGATGGCGAACTTGAGTTTCTTTTCAAACTGCTCGTCAACGAATTCCTGCATCCTCCTATGTCCCTCATCGGATACTTCCAGGCTGTAGATGCCCACTTTTGCCCAGCGGTGCCACCAGTAGAAACCGGAATCGAACGGCTCGACCTTGACGTGGGCCGGCCAGTTCAGAAAGGTAAAGTGACGGCCAACCGAATATACCGGATCCAGCGCGCTGTTAAGCGAGCAGGAAGAATGGGTATATCTGGCCTTGGTCAGCAAGTTAATGAATGTCGAGATCCCGGTCGAGGATTTCGTCAGCATCAGATAGACTTTTTTCATCCTACCACTCAAAGGCGTAGACGGTCTGGTAACAGATGGGCTCGCCGGCTTTCAGCAGGGCCTGGGGGAAATTCGGATGGTTGACGCTGTCCGGGAAGAACTGGGTCTCCAGACAGACACCGTCATTGGGCTGGTACTGAATTCCCTCCTTGCCGTCCTTTCTCTCCAGATAGTTGGCCGTATAGACCTGGACGCCCGGCTGGGTGGTGTAGCAGCGCATCTGCCGACCGCTAACCGTATCTTTCAGCAAGCCGAAATACCTGAGCGTACCGTCATAGTCATTGATCACGAAGTTGTGGTCATAGCCCTTGCCAAAGCCCAGCTGCTGATCGCTTAAGTCCATGTCCCGGCCAATCGGCTTGATCTGCCGGAAGTCAAAGGGCGTGCCTTCGACGGCCCTGAGTTCACCGCTGGGGATCAGGGTCTCATCAACCGGTGTGAAGTAATCAGCGTTCAGCTGCAGCTGTTGGTTGAGGATGCTGCCGCTGTCATGGCCGGCCATGTTGAAGTAGGAATGCTGGGTGGGGTTGAAGATGGTGTCCTTATCGGAAGTCATTTCATAGGTAATGATCAGCCGGTTATCGTCATCCAGCCGGTAGCTGACCGAAAACAGACGGTTGCCGGGAAGTCCGGCCTCCATGTCGGCGAAGCAGCAGCGGAAGACGATCTCATCTTCCTTCATCTCCACGTCCATGATCTTCTTGGCGGCTCCAAGCTCAAAGTGGGTATGCAGATTATTGACGCCGTTATTGATGTCCAGATGGTAGCGGATGCCGTTGAGTTCAAAGGAACCCCTGGCGATGCGGTTGCCGTTAGGGGCGACGACGCAGCCAATGAACTCACCGTTCTCGACGCTGTAGCCTTCCAGCCGGTCATAGCCCAATACGACATCAGCCAGCTTGCCGCTGTGATCGGGCACCAGCAGTTTCAGGATCGTGGCCCCGAAATCGCTGACCGAAAGGCTGACGCCGTTGCGGTTGGTCAAAGTGTAGACAGAAATCTCATTGTTGTTTACTTTCCCATAATGTTCTTTTTTCATTGTTTAATCTCCCCTTCAATTATACCAAACCGCCCGATTATTTTTCAGATATTTGCGGTCATTCCCCTTGAAATAGTCCAATAGCCCTTGTAGAATAATGTAGAAGAAAGTTGGAAACGCAACTAATTCAATACTCAACGGAGCAATAGATATGACAGAAGATAAGAACAATTTGTTGCTTAATATTTCTGCGCTCTACCGGAACGTCAACAAGTACTTTGACCGGCATCTGACCGACTATGACATCGGATCCGGTCAAATGCTTTCCCTGATCATCATCAATGAGCATGAGGGACTGACGGCCCAGCAGCTGGCCACCTATGCCGAGCTGGACAAGGGCACCACCACCAAGACCATTCAGAAACTCTTGGAGTGCGGATACATTGAGGTAGTCAACGATCAGCAGGATAAGCGCATCAAGCACCTCTATACAACTTCCACTTCCCGGGAGATCATCAACAATCTCTACAAGATCCGCAACGAGTGCACCAACCAGCTGCTTAAGGATGTCCGGGAAGAGAGTGAGGATCTGCTTGATCAGCTGACGGCCAATTCCCGCAGTTTCGCGGTCGATGATTCCTACCAGCATCTGAAGATCGCCGGACTGCAGAAACTGACCCTGCTGGATTATCCGGGCAAGGTCGGCTGTACGGTCTTTACCGCCAGCTGCAACCTCAAATGCCCCTTCTGTCATAACAAAGACCTGGTCTTCATCCCCGAAGGATACCCTTTCTACGATCCGGATGAAGTTCTGGAATTCCTGCAGAAAAGAACCAGCCTGCTCGATGGCGTCTGCATCACCGGCGGGGAACCGCTTTTGCAGCCGGGAATCTTCGACTTCATTGACAAGATCAAGTCAATGGGCTATCTGGTCAAGCTGGACACCAACGGTTCGCTGCCCCAGCAGCTCAAGAAGGCCGTTGAGAGCGGCAACGTCGACTACGTTGCCATGGACATCAAGAATACCTGGGATAAGTATTCACTCACTGCCGGCGTCGCCATCAGCGACAGCCAGCTGAAGAACTACCGCAAGTCGATCGACTTTCTGAAGAAGTCAGGCATCGACTACGAGTTCCGCACCACCGTAGTAAAAGACTTCCATACCGCTGACGATCTCAAGCAGATCGCCAAGATGATCAGGGGCAGCAAGTACTTCCTGCAGACATTCCGCAACAGCGGCAACCTGATCAACCCCAATGTCACCGGCTACAGCCAGCAGGAGATGGAAGAGATCGTAAGAGAAGTTCAGACCGTTAACGCGACAACATACTTGAGATAAGGGAGGACAAAGTCATGTATCAGGTAATAAAGAGAGACGGCACGATTGTCGATTTTGATATCAAGAAGATTTCCGCAGCCTTAAGCAAGGCCTTTGACGCCACCGGAAGGCAGTATCACCCCAGCGTGATCGACATGCTGGCCTTAATGGTGACCAGCGATTTTGAACCAAAGATCAAGGATGACAAGATTGAGGTCGAAGACATCCAGGACAGCGCCGAGCGCGTTCTGTCCCAGGCCGGCTACAACGACGTAGCCAAGAACTACATCCTCTACCGCAAGCAGAGAGAAAAGATCAGAAACATGAAGTCCACGATCCTGGACTACAAGGAGATCGTTGACCAGTATGTCAAGGCGATCGACTGGCGCGTCAAGGAAAACTCCACCGTTACCTATTCGGTCGGCGGTCTGATCCTCAACAACTCCGGTTCCATCACCGCCAACTACTGGCTGAGCGAGGTCTATGATCAGGAGATCGCCAACGCTCACCGCAACTGCGACTTCCACATCCATGACCTGAGCATGCTGACCGGCTACTGCGCCGGATGGTCCCTGAAGCAGCTGATTCAGGAAGGGCTCGGCGGTGTTCCCGGAAAAATCTCCTCCAGCCCGGCCAGCCACCTGAGCACCCTGTGCAACCAGATGGTCAACTTCCTGGGCATCATGCAGAACGAGTGGGCCGGCGCCCAGGCCTTCTCCTCCTTCGACACCTACCTGGCCCCCTTCGTCAAGGCGGACAACCTGCCCTACGACCAGGTGAAGAAGTGCGTGGAGTCCTTCATCTACGGCGTCAACACCCCCTCCCGCTGGGGCACCCAGGCGCCCTTCTCCAACGTGACCCTGGACTGGACCGTTCCCAACGACCTGGCCGAGCTGCCCGCCATTGTGGGCGGCAAAGAGATGTCCTTCAAGTACAAGGACTGCCAGAAGGAAATGGACATGATCAACAAGGCCTTCATCGAGGTCATGATCGAGGGCGACGCCA
>JAEEGL011611998.1_pt1 | contig 32765 bp, 27 predicted proteins | sample 9134231 | NCBI WGS metagenome assembly JAEEGL01 (sample SAMN16246548, study PRJNA631951) | gut metagenome | biome: gut microbiome; feature: rumen; material: fiber-attached | host: Bos | place: Iran: Karaj | collected 2018-10
CATACAGTAATCCTAGATGAAATGAACATCTCTCGTGTTGAGTACTATTTCGCAGAAATGTTATCAATTCTAGAGATGCCTAATAAAGATGAATGGATTGTAGAAGTTGTTTCTTCAGGATGGGCAAGTGACCCAATTCATTTAAAAAATGGAAAATTACAAATACCACCAAATGTATGGTATATTGGTACAATCAATAACGATGACTCAACATTTATGGTAACAGATAAAGTTTACGACCGTGCTATGCCGCTAGATATTAATGATAAAGGTCAAGTTTTTGAACCAGAAGATGTTCCAAGTCAAGATATTAATTACTCATATTTAAATAGCTTATTTGAAGATGCAATGGCTAAAAATGAAATGTCACAAGATGTATTAGACAAAATAGAAGAGATGGATAATTATGTTATTAAACATTTCAGAATTGCCTTCGGTAACAGAATTGTTGCACATATGAAAAAATTTGTTCCAGTATTTGTTGCTTGTGGTGGAGATGAAGTTAGTGGAGTAGATTACTTCATTGCTAAAAAAATCTTACGTAAATTTGAACAATTAAATATCTCATTTATTAGAGATGAAATAGATGGTTTTGTTGATTTCTTAAATAAAACATTTGGAGATGACAAAATGAAGGAATGTATTGAATATGTTTTAAGACTTAAGAAAATTGGATAATAAATAAAAAGAAGGGTTAGTTATGGCAAAAATGAAATTATTTGAATTATATAATGAGAATGATGAGAGAATCGATAGATTTAATACATCAATAAAATCAGAATATACTTTAACTTCTAACTATGAAAGTGTAGAAGCAAATTTTGCTTGGCTTGAAATAATGGAAAATACTATTATATATTTAGATAATATTTTGAGAAACCCTAATAGATTTATTATTAATGAAGAAGAAGTAGTTAAAGTAGAGCAGGCTAAAAGAATTACTGTTGAAAGTATTAAACATTTAGCCAAACATACTAACTATATTCAAGAAATACAAGATAATGGTGATGTTAGACCTTCTAAAGTATTAAATATAAACAAAGATGAGAGTTATAATACTTATGAAAACAGATTAATATTCACATTAATTAATAATATGAAAATGTATTTAGATATGAAAGATAAAACATTTGTTGATTCATCAAGCTTAAAAGATGATAAAAAGTGTGAATATAATGCTGTAACTAAAGTTGGTGCAGAAAGAGTTAATATAAATATGGTTATTACTTCAAAGACTGATTTTAGTAAAAAAGTTGGTTCAAAAAATGGTATGAGTACAAGAGAAAGATTTGAAAAATTAAAATTAAGAGTAGCAGATCTTACTAATACTCCTGTTTATATTCAACTTGCTAAAGAACATGTTGCTAAGGTAATACCACCAGTTAAAAAGACTAATTTAATTTTAAAGAATACAAACTTTCAATATGCTATGAAATTATGGGATTTCTTACAAGCAAATATGAAAGATGATACTAAGATTGAAAGAGAAAGAAAGAATTTAAAGGATGATGATAATATTAAGCAGATGCTTGATGATTCATTCTTGCTTGATTATTTAGTAATGACAAGTGTTGATGCTAGACATGAAGTTTTGAGTGATAAATCAAAAGAAGAATTAGCTACAGAATTAACAAATAAAATGATTGATAAAATAGTTGAATTAAATGCTGATTTACCAGAAGAAGCACTAGAAGAAATACTAGGTCAAAAGATTGCTATGGTAAGAAGTAAGAAAGAAGCTTCTATTGCAGAACTTCAAAATAAATTTAATGATAGAATATCAGCATTTACAAATAAAATATTGAAATTTAGCTTTAGGTGAAATGATGGAGAAAATTAGACTAATTAGAAAAATTATAGAAGAAAGTATCGCATATAAAATACTAAGAAGTATTTTATATGCTTTTGTTGCTTTGTTATTAATTGTTATTATTGTACAAAGAGCATCTAATAATAATTTATCTATAGGTGGATTTAGAGTATTTATGATAGTTTCTGAATCTATGAAAGATGAATATGATATAGGAGATATATTAATATCTAGAAGTGTTAAAGATAAAGATATTAATATAGGAGATAATGTAACATATTTAGGAAAAGAAAAAGAATTAAAAGGATTAATAATTACTCATAAAGTAATTAGAAAATATGAACAAAATGGAGAAACAGTATTTGTTACTAAGGGACTTGCTAATCAAGTAGAAGATCCAGAAATAAAATATAGTCAAATATATGGAAAAGTAATTTATAAAACATGTATTCTTAGTTTTATTGCTAAATTAATGAATAATAAATTAACTTATTATATTTTGTTTACAATGATTGCGTTAATTATGTCTATAGAAATAACATCTGCAATATTTGAGTCGAGAAGAGAGAAGGAGGAAGATGACTGAGGAAAAGAAAAAGAAGAATATATTTTTAAAAGTCCTAAAAAAAGTTAAAATCAGCCATCTAATATTCCTTTCAATATTACTTGCTGGCAACTCTTATGCATGGTTTGTTTATATTAGTACAGTTAGTACTGAAGTAGATGTTCATGTAAGAAGTTGGAAAATTGATATTAATGATGGTGATGATGCAGTAGTCAATTATGTTGATGTAGTTGTTGATGATGCTTATCCTGGAATGACAACATATACACATGATATAGAAGCAAATAACTATGGTGAAATGGAAGCAAGTGTTAATTATGTTATTTTATCTGCTAATATAATGGGAGATGAATACATAACTACACAGGGAAGAGAAAATATGGGTGCACAACCTGTAGCAACTGATTTAACTAGTGCACAACTTGAAAATAAATTGGAAAATGATTATCCATTTAAAATAGAGTTAACTTTATCATCTTCAACTATTGCAGCTGAAAATGGTACAGCAACATATAATGTTAGTGTTAGTTGGCCATATGAATCAGGCGATGATGCAGAAGATACATATTGGGGAAATAGAGCTTATACATTTAAGCAAAATAATCCAGATGATCCATGTATAAGCATAATAATTAAAATATATATTCAACAAGCAACAAGTTAGATTATCTAACTTGTTTTTTAGTAGTAAAAAAAAGACTTCTTAAGAAGTCTTATCTTTTTTGTACGAAGTTAACATTTATATCAAATGATGTTGTTCCATCTTTACTTGCTTCAGTATCATCTTCATTATCCATCGTTTCTCCAGTTCCGTCAGTCCATTCTACATCAAATGTTATTGAAACTGTTTTATTTACATCATTTAATAATATATCACCAGTAATATCACTTCCATCATAAGTGTGATATACACCACCTAAAGTATATCCAGTTATTGTTAAATCAGTTACATTGCAATCACTGGTATCTATACTAATTGTATAAGTAAATGAAACATCAGTGTCATTAGCATTTATTAACAAATCAAATGTTCCAACTGAAGTAGGTGCGATTACATTACTTTGAATATTTTGAGTTCCATTAAATGTTGGTACAACAACTTCAGAGAAATCTGAATTATTTACAATATCTTGAGTGTTAACTAAAATTTGCCATCTAGCTATTGTTAATTCCGTATTAGCATCAGCACTAGTTAAGTATTTACCATAAGTATCTTGCATTATACTAACGCAGTAAAATAAGGATATTAAAGCAACAAAGAATAACATTTTTCTTTTAAATTTTATATTCATATCTTCTCCTCCTTATCTTGACTTAATTATATTAAATATACACAGATTTAACAATAGATTTTGTAAAACTTTATTGTCTAGTTTACACATTAATTTTACATAGAATGTATAAAGTATTTGACATTTTTTTAAAACTATTATTTTATATGCTATAATATGATAGAAGAATAATATAGGAGTTATAATATGGAAGAGACACTAGAATTAGATATTGTTGATAAGCTAAGAATAACTAACAACATTAATGAATTAAAAGAAGAAAATATCCCATATTTAGAGTATATGGTGAGAATACCTATTAATTCATTAACTGAAATAAGAGAAGAAGAAGAAATAATTAATAAATTACTAGTTGATTATGTTATTGCAAGTTCAGCTAAATTCATGTTAAATTCTTCCATTTTTTCAGTTGGTAAGTTACTTGATGATATTAATAAAAAATATAATATAGATAATATATTTACTCTTGAAAATAAAGCATTAATAGTTAATATTCTTAATAAACTATATTCTCAAAGTGAACTTGAAGAGTTTTGTTTGAAATTTGAAAGTGTAAATGTGTGCTTATGGGCACTTGGTTTAGTTAAAAAAATTGATTCTAAGAATAAATGTAATATTGAAGAAATAGATAAAATTATTTTAAAATATAAAAACTATGATAGTTTAGTTAAAGCTACTAAAATGAGAAGCAAAGAAGAAATACTAACTAAGTTTGATTTAATAACTAGATATTATTGGGCATTTAGAAAAGTTAATGAAGAAGAATTAGCGAGTAAATTATCAGAAGATATTGTAGATATTCAATGTGAAACATTTGAATTTATTACTTCTTTTAGTTATGACAGTTTAAGTAATAAAAATATTAAAATTGATTACGATAAAAATGATGTAAAATTTAGTTTTGAAATACCTTCATATTTAAGTTTTGACACAGTTTCAAATAAAAAAGGTATACTTGCTTTAAGTAGTAATGATAATACTAGTAAAATAGTTATTACTGATTTAGGAGCTATAAAAATAAGTGATTTTAATGATAAAGTTAATAAGTATATAAAATTACTTATTAAAAATGGATTTACTTTTATTGAAAAGTATGACATGCAATCATCATTTCTAAAAGAAAAGATAGTTCGTATAATCGTTAAAAAAAGTAATTATGCTTTAAATATATATTTTGTATATATATCAAATCATTTAATAAGGTTTGATTCATTAATAGAATCATATATAGATAGTAGTAACTATTATGAAAATATAAATTCTAAAAATACAAATTTAGATTTTAATATATTGTTTTCATTAAGAGAAGTAGAATAATTAATAAAAATAAATAAACTAAGTAATTCTTTTTACTTAGTTTTTTTGTTATAATAATTCTTGGAGGTAAATATGATATATACAAAAGAAGTTGAAAATATGTGTCCAGTTCATGGAGTATGCCATGGTCCTGCACCAATCCCAGAAGAAGGTGCATGGGTTCAAGCAAAAGAAATAAAAGATATTAGTGGTCTTACTCATGGTATTGGATGGTGTGCACCACAACAAGGCGCATGCAAATTAACATTAAATGTTAAAAAAGGAATCATTGAAGAAGCATTAGTCGAAGTAATAGGATGCTCTGGTATGACTCATAGTGCTGCTATGGCTGGAGAAATACTAGTTGGTAAAACTATACTTGAGGCTTTAAATACAGATTTGGTTTGTGATGCAATTAATACTGCTATGAGAGAATTATTCTTACAAATTGTCTATGGAAGAAGTCAATCAGCTTTTTCTGAAGGTGGGCTAGCTATTGGAGCTGGTATGGAAGACTTAGGTAAGGGTAAAAGAAGTCAAGTTGGTACAATATATTCAACAAAATTAAAAGGTGTAAGATACCTAGATGTTGCTGAAGGATATGTAATGGAATTAGGACTTGATAAAAATAATGAAATAATTGGTTATAAGTATGTTAACCTTGGAAAAATGATGGAAAATATCAAAAAAGGAATCAGCCCAGAGGAAGCAATAGAAAAAGCTAGTGGAACTTATGGAAGATTCGATGAAGCGGTTAAGAAGATTGACCCAAGGGAGGAATAAGTTATGGCATTATTTGAAAGTTATGAAAGAAGAATAAAACAAATAGAAAAAGTAATGAAACAATATGGAATTAAAGATCTTGAAGAAGCTAGAAAAATATGTACTGATGCAGGATTTGATCCATATGAAATAGTTAAAGGTGTTCAACCAATTTGTTTTGAAAATGCTTGTTGGGCTTATACACTTGGAGCTGCTATTGCAATTAAATCAGGCAGAACTAAAGCAAGTGAAGCTGCTTTAGCTATTGGAGAAGGATTACAAGCATTTTGTATTCCTGGTAGTGTAGCAGAAGACAGAAAAGTAGGACTTGGTCATGGAAGACTTGCTTCAATGCTTTTAGATGAAAATACTAAATGTTTTGCATTCTTAGCAGGACATGAGTCATTTGCTGCTGCAGAAGGAGCTATTGGTATTGCAAAAAATGCTAACAAAGTTAGAAAAACACCATTAAAGGTTATATTAAATGGCCTTGGAAAAGATGCAGCACAAATTATTAGTAGAATAAATGGATTTACTTATGTAAAAACAGAATTTGATTTCTTTACTGGAAAAGTAAAAATAGTAAGTGAAACAAAATATTCTGATGGTGAACGTGGTAAAGTTAGATGCTATGGAGCTAATGATGTTAGAGAAGGTGTAGCTATCATGCATCTTGAGGATGTAGATGTATCTATTACAGGTAATTCTACAAATCCAACAAGATTTCAACATCCAGTTGCTGGAACATATAAAAAAGAATGTATAGAAAAAGGAAAAGTATACTTTAGTGTAGCTAGTGGAGGTGGAACAGGAAGAACACTTCATCCAGATAATATGGCTGCCGGTCCTGCTTCATATGGTATGACTGATACTATGGGAAGAATGCATAGTGATGCTCAATTTGCAGGATCTTCTTCAGTACCAGCTCACGTTGAAATGATGGGACTAATTGGTATGGGTAATAATCCTATGGTAGGTGCAACAGTAAGTGTTAGTGTTGCAGTAGAAGAACATACAAAGTAATAATAAAAAAATGATTGTAAGAAATCATTTTTTTTATTGATTATTAAAATATCAAGTGATAATATTCAAATTGTAAAAGGAGAGTTTATAAAATGAGTGAAGAGATATCAAAAGAAGAAGTATTAAATGATTGTTCAAAATATGAATGTAATTATGATGAATTTGAAAATTTCGGATATGAAATTCAATATAATACAGAAACAGGAGAGATTACTAAAATAGCTGTTGGAAATATATTAACGCAGTATAAATAATTATTTAATGTAGAATAAACCAGTCAATTATTGACTGGTTTTTATGTAAAAAATATTTGTAAATTTGATGTAAATTGTAATAAATGTATTTATATATTATAATTAATTTATAAAGTAACATGAATGTTAGAAGGGAGAATTTATGAAGAAAATATTTAAGTTATTTTTATGTTTGTTAATGTTAGTAAGCTTTACTAATATAACAAAAGTATTTGGAGAGGAGGATTATGTAAGTGTAGATGATGTTGTAGAGAATTTTAGTAAAACAAATTTTATGGAAGCATTGTTAATTCAAGCACGTAGAGAAAATCCAGATGCTGAATTAAAACTAAATTATGATAAAGATAATCATAAAATTGAGATATTGGATGATGATGATAGTGTATTATTAACATTTGTTTATACAGATGAAGTAATTTCTTTATTTGGAACTGCCCCTGAGACAGCAGATGATGTTGATCTTGGACTAATTTTGGGTCAAACAATATATTTCCAAAATATGGTATATGCAGTTTTTGATACAATGGGATATAGTGATAAAGATGTTGAAATTAATGATGAAGAAATAGATATTAATGAAGAATTCTTTAATGAATATGGAGTACTATTTGAAACTGAAGATTATGAATTTGAAGATGAAGATGGTTCAGTTAGTGGCTCATATATAAAGGAATTAAGAGTATCATTAAATAAAGAAAAAATTGCTAATTTAATAGAAGAATTTGGTGTTGATAGACCAGATTATGTAGCTATGACTCAACTACAAAAACCAGAAGTAACTGTTACTAAAAAAGGTTCTATTTTAATTCTTAACTGGGATGAAGATGATAATGCAGATAAATTTATAGTTTATAGAACTGATAAGAAAGGTGGAACATATAAAAAAGTAGCAAAAGTAACTACAAATCGTTATGTTGATAGAAATGTTACATATGGAAAAACTTATTATTATAAGGTAAGAGCTATAGGTCTTGGTGAGAAAAAATATTCAAATGAAGTAAAGTATAAATTAGTTCCATTAAAAGTGACTAATGTTAAGCTTAGTGCAATAAAAGCAAATAGTATTAAAGTAAGCTATGATAAGCAAAGTGAAAGTGGATATTCTATTGAAAGAAGTACAAATAATAAAACATGGACTGTTGTAAAAACAATAACTAAAAATTCTACATTATCATTTAATAATACTGGATTAAAAGCTAATACAAAATACTATTACAGAGTAAGAGCATATAAAACAGTAAGTGGTAAAAAAGTATATGGTGCATATAGCGATGTAGTAATGGCTAAAACATTACTAGATAAACCAACAGTAACAATAAAAGAAAATACATATCAATCTTTAAAACTAACTATTAGTGCAGTTAAAGGTGCTAGTTATTATATGATTTATAGATCTGATGAAGAAAAAGGAGAATATGTATTTGTTGATTCAACTGATAAAACTTCATTTGTTGATAGCGGATTAGGATTTAATGAAACATATTATTATAAAGTTAGAGCTTGTAATGCAGATAATAAATGTGGATCATATTCAAGTGTTATAAGTGCAAAAGTAAAAATTAAAACTCCAAGTATTAAATTAGAATCAAGTGCTGATGTTCCTATGACTATTAAAGTATCTGGGCTTAATGAAACAGATGGTTATTTAGTTTATAGAAGTACAGATAATAGTAAGTTTACTAGGATTGCTGATGTTAGTAGCGATTCATCAACATATCGAGATTTAACTGCTAAAAAGAATGTAACATATTATTATAAAGTAAAAACTTATATTTATTGGAATGATACACAGAAATATAGTAGATTTTCTGCTGTTAAAAGTTTAAAAAATCTATATAATAAAACAGTAGTAGCAACTAAAGAAGCATTATCTCCTGTGGAATTTGATGGAGTTTATAAAAAAGGAAATGTTATTTTAAAACTTCAATCAATTACTGAAGAAAAAAATAGTGCAGACTTTGCTATTGGAAATGCTGGTGCTATGTATGTATTACAATATGTAGATGGAAAACTATTCTATGAAGATGAATATGAAACAGTAACTATTCAAAGAACAACAACAAATGGAGTTAAAGTTACTGGAGTCTCTAACGATATAGATGGTGTTTATGAAGGGCTAAGAGAATATCATTTTGATGAATTCTTTCAAGATATGTTTGGAGGAGCAGAATTAGAAACAAAATATAATGGTAAATTTATGTCAGATGGACATGAAGAAATAAATTTACTTCAATATAATGAGGATGGAGTACACTTAGTTGGCGCTGTAAAAGAAAATGAAAAATTAGATTTATATCTTGGAATTAATGGAGAAAAAGCAACAACAATGGAAGATGGTATTATTCATGAAGTCGTTGTAAATGATGGTGTTCTTACTTATAAACAATTTGAAGGAGAAGAAGAAATATATTCTAAGGTATTAACAAAACAGCCTGATTTAACAGAATTTGAAATTGCACAAATATTTCTTTAATGATTAAGAGTATTAGAAATAATACTCTTTTTTTTATTGTATAAAAATACTATAATAATTGTATAATTTTAGTAAATGCAACCGAAAAGTTGCAAAAATCAACTCAAAATTGGTAGGATGCAACCAATTGACATGATATATTTTTCACGTAAGGAGAGGATGTTTATGAATTTATCAGAAAATTTAAAAAAGATTAGAAAGGATAATAATTTATCACAAGAAGATTTAGCTGAAAAACTTAATGTATCACGTCAATCAGTTTCAAAGTGGGAGTCTGGAGTAGCATATCCTGAAATGGATAAAGTATTAGAATTATGCAAACTATTTGATTTAAATATTGATGAACTTTTAAATCAAGATATCAAAGAAGTAGAAAAAACTAAGCAATCTAAAAATAATATTAATAAATATATAGATAGTTTTTTATCCTATATAAGTAAGAGTGTTAATTTATTTAGTTCTTTGAAATTTAAGAATAAAATAAAATGTTTACTTGAACAATTATTTTTAGCAATAGTACTTTTTATAATATCAGCTTTATTAGGTGAACTTCTTCAAAATGTAGTTGAAAGTATAATAGGTTTTCTTCCAGATAATATATATTACAGATTAAATAGAATATTTGATGGAGTATATGTCTTATTTGCATTTTTAGCTTCTATTTCTATTATGCTTTATATATTTAAAGTTAGATACTTAGATTATTATACTATTGTGGATAAAGAAACGAATAGTGATATAGAAGAAAATACTAATGGCAATAAAGAATTAAAAAAAGAAGATTCTAAAAAAATTGAAAGAAAAGAAGAAAAAATCATTATTAGAGATCCTGAACACTCTGGTTATAAATTTATTAATGGTCTTATAAAAGTAATATTATTTTTTATAAAATGTTTTATGGCTTTAATAGGACTTGGATTTGCTTGTAGTTTGATAGGATTTGTTATTTGTTTTGTTTTAGTATTTTTGATAAGTCAAAGTGGAATTCTATTTATAGGTTCTTTAATTGGATTATTGGGATCAATTATTATTAATTTGATAATTCTTGATATTATTATTAGTTTCATAATTAATAGAAAAGTTAAAAAAGGCTTTTTACTTTTAACATTTTTAATATCATTAATAGTAGTAGGTGTATCTCTTGGATTAGTATTAATAAGTTATAAAGATTTTAGTATTATTAAAGAATATAATGAAAACTATTATGTAAGAGAAGAACTAACATATAAAATGAATAATAATTTAAGAATTAGTGATTATAATATAGAATATATTGAGAGTAAAAATAATGATATAAAAATAGTTTATGATTATCCAAATTATTGTAAATTAAATTCTTATTATAGTATTGATAGTAATGTTATATACCATTATACAGATTGCTTAGGAAATCCAGAATTATTCAAAAATTTCTTAAAGAATTTAAATGATAAAGTAATTATAGATGATAATATTTATATTAAGGTATATACAAGTAAAGAAAACATTAAATTATTAAAAAATAATGATAGTAAATATTATAAGAATTTAAATGAATAAACCTTTTAAAAAAGGTTTATTTTTTATATAATCAAATTGTAGGTGATTTATATGAAAGAAACATATCCTGATTATAATGATTGTATTACTAATATAGCATGTAGTATTTTAAAATATTTTAAAGTAGATTATAAACATAATACTGTTAGTGATATTGATGAAGTTTTAGAAAATAATAATCCTAAAAATGTTGTATTAATACTATATGATGGAATGGGTTATAATTTAATAAATAGGATACTTAAAAGTGATGATTTTTTAAGAGTAAATTTAAAAAGAAGTATGTCTAGCGTATGCCCTAGTACTACTACTGCTTCAACTACAAGTATTCTAAGTGGGCTTAATCCAAGTGAGCATAATTGGCTTGGATGGGATATGTATGTAAAAGAAGAAAATAAAATAATAACATTGTTTTTAAATACATATAAAGATACTTTTAAACAAGCTGCACCATATAGTATAGCAAGTAAGTATTATGGTTATAAGAATCTAATTGATCAAATAAAAGACGGACCATATGATGCGAGTATGGTATCTAATCATGGTGGAATCAAATATAAAGATTTAAATGAAATGAATGAAGCAATTATAAATGAAACAAAAAAAGAAGGAAAAAGATATATATATGCATATTATGAAAATCCAGATTCTATTATGCATGAATATGGTACAGATTCAAAAGAAAGCATAGATTCTTTTAACTTAATAAATAAAAGTACAGAAGAGCTTGCTAGTAAACTTCATGATACTTTATTAATAGTAACTGCAGATCATGGTCATATGAATAGTAAAGGTATAATGGTTAGTGAGTATAAAGACTTTTTTGAGACATTAGATGGAGATATAAGTATTGAAGGAAGATTTTGTTCATTTAAAGTAAAAGAAGATAAAAAAGAAGAGTTTATAAAATTATTTAATTTATATTTTGCTCGTGATTTTATTCTTAAAACAAAAGAAGAAATAATAAGAGAATTTTGGTTTGGAAGAGGGGATTATCATAAATATTTTAGAGCTAGTTTAGGAGACTTTTTTGCTCTTGCTATAAGTGATAAATACTTTAGATATAATGAAAATAGTGTCAATCTTACATCAATGCATGCAGGAATATGTGAAGATGAAATGAGAATACCTTTAATTATGAAACTAATTAAATAAAATCTTGCAATTTATCTTTACAAGTTTTAAAATTATATATAGGAGGTAAGGATATGAAAAAAGTTTTTGGTTTATTAATATCAATAATGATGTTAGTTTCTCCATTTTATGTAAAAGCAGTAACTGCAGATGATGAAGAGATTAACTTAAAGGATTATAAAACTTTAAATTTAAAAGAAGTTTTAGCACAAGAAGGTATTAAAGAAGACTTTAAAAATTATAGTGAAACTGATGATCAAATTGTTATCTATATGTTTAGAGGTAATGGATGTCATTATTGTCAAGGATTTTTAAAATTCTTAAATAGCATTACTGAAGAATATGGAAAATATTTTAAATTAGTTGCATTTGAGGTTTGGTCTGATCAAGTAAACTCAGAATTACTTAGTAAGATTTCTGATTTCATGGGAGAAGCTGCTGGAGGAGTTCCTTATATCATAATAGGAGATCAAGTATTCCCAGGATATGCTAGTAGTTATGATGATGGAATTAAATCAGCTATTAAAACTTTATATGATTCAAAAGATAGATATGATGTATTTGAAGCATATAATGATGCTATAAGTGAAGCTAAAAGAGAAGAGTATGCTAAAACAATTAGACCAATTATATTTAATGGTATTTTTGTTGCTATAGGTACTTGTGTTGTTTGTTATTATGTTAAGAAACAAAATGATGCTTTATATGAAAAATTAAGTTCTAAAAATAATAAACAATATAAATCAAGTTATAATGATGAAACAACATATACTTCTTCAAATGATGAAATAATTAAATCAAGGGTCAATAAAAAAGTTGTAAAGAAAACAACAAATAGAAAAAGAAAATAATTAAATATTTTCTTTTTTTTGTTTTAAAAAAATATTAATTATTCATAATAATAATGGTGATTTATATAAAAAAAATATTACTATTTTTATGTTTCTTTTTTTTATTTAATACATTAGAAGTTGATTCTAATAGCGATAAATTATTATTTTATAATAAAAATGAATTATATGAAGAAAATTATCATATTATTTATTTTTATAATATTACTAGTAAAGAATTAAATAGTATTTTAAATATATTAGATATAGAAGTATTAAGCTATATAATTGATAATAATAAGTATTATGCAAGAAATATAGATGAATTAACTAAAATTTATTGTAAAGATAAAAATATTAATGAACAATTATATTATTATGAATATGGTATTAGTATTGATGCAATTAGTATTATCTGTACAAATAATGAATTGTTAAAACTAGAGAATCTAGCAAGCATATATTAATAAAATAATATATGACTTCTTTTTTTTATTTTGTTTTTATATTATAATAGAATATGGTGATGATATGAAAAATAATGTAATAATTGATGGAAATGAAGCTGCTGCTAGAGGTGCTTATCTTTTTAGTGAAGTATGTGGAATATATCCAATTACTCCAGCTAGTCCTATGGCAACTCTTACTGATAAATGGTCAAGTTCAGGAAAATTAAATATATTTAATGATACTGTTAAAGTGGTAGAGATGCAAAGTGAAGCTGGTGCAGCTGCAGTAACACATGGTGCTTTAGAAGGTGGTAGTCTTGCAACAACATTTACAGCATCTCAAGGGCTTTTATTAATGATACCAACAATGTATAAGATGGCTGGGGAAATGCTTCCAGGAGTTATACATGTAGCTGCAAGAAGTTTGGCAACTCATGCTCTTTCAATATTTGGAGATCATCAAGATATATATGCTGTAAGAAGTACAGGATTTTGTATGCTTTCTTCTTCTAGTGTACAAGATGCTTATCATATGAGTATTGTTTCACATTTAAGTGCTATTGATGGAAGCTTGCCTTTTGTCCATTTCTTTGATGGATTTAGAACCAGTCATGAATTAAATAAAGTAGAATTATTAGAAGATAGTGAAGTAATGAAACTTGCTAATATGGAAAAGATAAGGGAATTTAAAAGTCGTGCTTTAAATTTAGGAAAAGAAATAACTCGTGGTACTTCACAAACTGCAGACGTTTATTTTCAAAATACAGAAGTAAGAAATAAATACTATGATGAGATGGCTGATATAGTAAATGAAAATATGAAAAAACTAAATCGTTTAGCACTAACAGACTATAAACCATTTAATTATTATGGAGCAGGTGATGCTACTCATGTTGTAATTGCTATGGGAAGTGTTACATCTACTTTAAAAACGGTTGTAGATTATTTAAATAAAAATGGAAAAAAAGTTGGTGTTATTGAAGTTCATTTATATAGACCTTTTAGTTCTAAGTATTTACTTCAAGTATTACCAAGCACTACAAGAGTAGTAGGAGTACTTGATAGAACTAAAGAAGCTGGAAGTGCTGGGGAACCATTATATTTAGATGTACTTGAAGTATTAAAAGAAAAAAATATTAAAGTTTATGGTGGACGTTATGGACTTTCTAGTAAAGATATTCCACTTAAAGATATGAATGGTGTATTTGAAAACTTATTTAATAACAAACCTAAAAATAATTTTACAGTTGGAATTAATGATGATGTAACACATCATAGTATTTCATCAAAAGAAATAGATATAAAAAGAGATTATAAAGAAATAAAAGTATGGGGATTTGGCTCTGATGGAATGGTTGGAGCAAGTAAGAACTTTATGAAAGTTTTAGGAGAAAATAATTATGTTCAAGGTTATTTTGAATATGATTCAAAGAAGAGTGGTGGAGTAACTATCTCACATCTAAGAGTAGGTCCATCAAAAATAGATGCCCCATATTTCTTAACAACTCCTGATTTTATAGTTGTATCAAAAGATATTTATTTAAGTAGATATGATGTATTAAAAGGTATTAAAGATAATGGAATATTATTAATAGCAAGTAATAAAAATGATGCAGAATTAAATGCATTAATGAGTTATAAAAACAAAAAAACTATAGTTGATAAAAATATTAAAGTATATATTGCTAATCTTGATGAATTAAATAAAAAATATTCTCTTCGAGGAAAGATTAATAATATCGTTTGTATGTATATGTTAAAAATAGGTGGATATAGTATAAATGAAATAAGTGCTTTTAAAGATTTAGTTAGAAAGACTTATGCTTCTAAAGGAAATGATGTTGTTAATAATAACATTGGAGCAATAGATGAAGGACTTAAATATCTAGAAGAAATAAATAATAAAATATTTACATTAATAGAGGATAAAAAAGAAAATAAAGATTTCACTAGTGAAGTATTACGTCTTCGTGGAAACGATTTAAGTGTTAGTGATTTTCTTCCATATCAAGATGGATCTTTTCCTGGCGGAACGGCTAAAAGCGATAGAAGAAAAACTAGCGAACTTGTTCCTAAATGGTGTAGTGGAAATTGTATAGAGTGTAATCAATGTGCATTTGTTTGTCCTCATGCAGCAATAAGACCATTTAGTTTAACTGATAATGATTTAATTGATGCTAGAATTGATAAAGTAGAAACAATACCTAGTATGGGTGAAAATGGTAAAAACTTTTATATGGCAATTGATGAAGCTAATTGTACTGGTTGCGGTCTTTGTATGAGTGTATGTCCCGGAAAAGATGGTAAGAAGGCTTTAACTCCAGGTACTTATAATGAGAGACTAGATCATGTTAGTAATTATTTATTTGATGAATTTAAAAATGAAGTTCCATTTAATAAATATACTGTTAAAGGAATTGGATTTAGTAAACCATATTTTGAATTCTCTGGAGCGTGTGCTGGATGTGGAGAAGCAGCTTATATTAAATTGTTAACAGAATTATATGGACGCAATATGGTAATCGCTAATGCAACAGGATGTTCTTCAATATATGGTGGAAGTTTACCATTAACTCCATATAAACTTCCATGGATGAATTCATTATTTGAAGATAATGCTGAATTTGGATTTGGTATACATGAATCATATAAAAATACTCGAGAAAGACTTAAAAAGTTAATGTATAATTATAAAGATGAAGTTTCACCTGAAATAAAAGCAACATTTAAAGAATGGATAGATAATATGGAAGATGATGATTTAACTTATGCTATTAAAGATAAGTTAGAGGGTAGTTTGATTCCTGATGAGATAAGAGAATTATTAGATTATATTCCATCTCGTACTGTATGGATACTAGGAGGAGACGGATGGGCATATGATATTGGATATGGTGGACTTGATCATGTTTTACATAGCAATGAAAATATAAAAATAATGGTTTTAGATACAGAAGTATATTCAAATACAGGAGGTCAAAAATCTAAATCAACTAGAACTGGTGGAGTAGCAGAATTTGCAAGTACTGGAAAACTTGAAAGTAAAAAAGATTTATTTAAAATAGCAATGGCTATACCAAATGTTTATGTTGCAAGTGTATCTATGGGTGCCAATATGATGCAAACTCTAAAAGCATTCAAAGAAGCAAAAGAACATAATGGACCAAGTTTAATTATTGCATACTGTCCTTGTATTGAACAAGGAATAATTGGTGGAATGTCAAATCAATTGGAAGAACAAAAATTACTTGAAAGTGTTGGATATAACTTATTAATGAGATATAATCCAGAAACTGATGAATTAAAAGTTGATTCTAAAGAACCAGATTTTAATAATTATGATGTAGTGTTTGAACATGAACTTAGATATAAAAATCTTGAAGTAAAAAATGAAAGTGATTATCAAAGATTATATGAAGAAAACATGAATTATGCTAAGGAAAGATATAATTACTTTAAAGATTTAGAGAAAAAAGATGAGTAATCATCTTTTTTTATGTTAAAATTAATTTGTGATTTGTATGTTTAAATATAGTGATTCAAATAAAAGATATTATACACTTGATTATTTCTATAAGCATAAGTTTAACTCTAAAGTTTTTAAGGTTAGTCTTGATGGTGGTTTTACTTGTCCTAATAAAGATGGAACAAAAGGAATAGGTGGATGTATTTATTGTTCTAAAAGTGGTTCTGCTGAGTATGCAGGAGACAAGAAAGATGATATAGTTACACAATTTAATAAGATAAAAGAAATGATGTTAAGAAAATGGCCTAATGCAAAATATATAGGATATTTTCAAGCTAATTCTAATACCTATGCAAGTGTTTCAAAATTAAAAGAATTATATGAACCTATACTTTTACAAGATAATGTAGTAGGTTTATCTATAGCAACAAGATGCGATGCTATTAGTGATGAGTGTCTAGATTATTTAAGTGATTTAAATACTAGAACATATCTCACTATTGAACTTGGACTCCAAACTATACATGAAAGTACTTCCAAATTAATAAATAGATGTCATACATTAGATGAATTTGAGAGTATGGTTTTAAAATTAAGAGAAAATGGTATTAATGTAGTAGTTCACATTATAAATGGTCTTCCTTATGAAACACATGATATGATGATTGATACAGTAAAGTATTTAAGTGACCTTGACATTCAAGGAATAAAAATACATGCTTTATCAATACTTAAAGATACTACCCTTGAAAAAATGTTTAATGAAACACATTTTAAAGTTATGAAAAGAGAAGAATATATACAAACAGTTTGTGATCAATTAGAATATTTAAGAGAAAACATAGTAGTTCATAGAATAACTGGAGATCCTAAAATAGATGATTTAATTAAGCCAAATTGGTTAATAAAAAAAGTAACTATAATAAATGATATTGATAAAGAAATGAAAAAAAGGAATTCGTATCAAGGAATTAAATATAAAAAATAAAAGTCATTTTAGAAAAATGACTTTTTTAGTGTCAAAGAAAATATTAAAAACAAAATATAAGATTTTGATTTAAATATATTTAACAAATATAATCAAAATGGAACATTTAATAGTTGGGTGGTGCCAAACTTCAAAAGAAGGGAGGTGATAATATGACTAAGAAAGACTTATTAGTTTTAATATTACTCATATTTATCCTTCTTTTAATATTATTACTATATATAGTTTTAGTATAAAAGAAAACCACCTAACTTAGCATTAGTTAGGTGGAACCACGTTTGGTAACACTCAACATGCAAGAATTAAGTGTTCCTTTTTATTATATGAAGTTTCCTTCAATAAATATAATAACATAAATATTTAATAATTACTATAATTTGTTTTTATATAAAACTATATAATTATAATAAAAAATGATTATAAAATTAAATAATAATTCGTGGATTTATATTTTTTAAAATGAAAAAATGTATTAATAATAAAATATAAATTTTTGATTTAAATATATTTAACAAATATAATCAAAATGGAACATTTAATAGTTGGGTGGAACCAAACTTTAAAAGAAGGGAGGTGATAATATGACTAAGAAAGACTTGTTAGTTTTTATTCTACTCATATTTATCCTTCTTTTAATATTATTACTATATATGGTTTTAATATAAAAGAAATCCACCTAATTTAGCATAGTTAGGTGGAACCAAAAAATAATTCGGTAACACTCAACATGTGAAAATTAAGTGTTCCTTTTTATTATATGAAGTTTCCTTCAATAAATATATAATATCATAAAAATAATATTTTTACTATGATTATTTTTTTAATATGAATTCTTTTCCTTTAATAGTAGTAATTAGAAGTTTATCTCCAAATTTTTGTCTTTGTTTCTTTACATATGAATCAAGATAGTGATAATCAAAATCTATATCATTTAGTTCTGGATATAAAGATAATATATGCTTTCTACCAATTTCGTATTTTTTTAAAAATTCATTTATGCTTAAATCTGGATTTTCAAACATAAAGGAATATAGTTTTAAAATATTATTATAATCATGAGTAATATTATACCTAGCAATAACAGATAATATTGTTTCTAAATCAAATTCTTCCTGCATAATTTCTCCTTTTATGAATTATATTCTTAAAAAAATAATTTATTACAAATAAGTATTGTCTAAAAAAATAGGACTGCCACCCCCTGATGGACAGTCCGGAAAAAAGAATAAAAAGGGGTTGGCTAGTGTGATACTAGCACCAATTCGCCTAAAAGTGAATTGGTAATTCTATATACTAATGATTTGATGTCGTTTTGTCAATAGTTTTTTTAAAAATATTTTAATTTTTTTATCTTTGAAAAAAAACAATTATATGTTATAATATGGTAAATTTTGTTGGAGGTGGACTGTGAAGTTAAGTGATATAAAAGGTTTAGGGCCAAAAACATTAGACTCTTTAAAGAATATTAATATAAATAGTGTGGATGATTTAGTTAATTATTATCCGTATAGACACGATATTATTATACTAAATGATATTAAAGAAGCAGAAGATAAACAAAATGTAATAATAGAATGTATTGTTGATAGTGTTCCATTAACTCGTAGATTTAGAGCAAATATGTCGTCTTTAACATTTAGAGCTGTATCAAACAGAAAAATGATAGCGGTTGTTATATTTAATAGAGCGTTTTTAAAAACTCATTTACGCCCTGGAAGTATAATAACAGTTATAGGAAAATATGATAAAGTTAAAAATACAGTAGTAGCTTCTGATATTAAATTTGAAAAAATAGAAAGTGGTTCTATTGAAAGCATTTATCACTTAACAAGTGGACTTACTAGTAAACAATTAAAAAAGTATATTAATGAAGTATTACCTGATTATGATAGTTTCATTGATTATGTACCAGAATATTTAAATCAGAAATATAATTTTTTAAATAAAAAAGATGCTGTTAATAAAATACATAATCCTAAAAATGAAGATGATGTAAAAAGTGCATTAATTAAATTAAAATATGAAGAATTATTTGAATTCATGTTTAAAATTAATTATATGAAAGAAATCAATAAAAAGAAAAATGAAGGTTATGTTAGAAGTGTTGATTTAGAAAGTGTTAATGACTTTATTAGAGGTTTACCTTTTGAGTTAACTAAAGATCAAAATAAAGCAATTAATGATATATATGAAGATATGACATCAAATAAAAGAATGAATAGAATGCTAGAAGGAGACGTTGGTAGTGGTAAAACAATAGTAAGTATTGTAGCTTCTTATATAAACTATTTAGCATCTCATCAAACAGCATTAATGGCTCCAACTGAAGTATTAGCATATCAACATTATGAAAATATTAAATCTATTTTAAGTAATACTAAAATGAGAGTAGCACTTCTTGTTGGTAGTATGAAAAAGAAAGAAAAAGATGAAATTGTAGAAGGACTTCAAACTGGAAAAATAGATTTAATAATAGGAACTCATGCATTACTTTCAGAGAATGTAGTATTTAAAGATTTAAGACTTGTTATTACAGATGAGCAACATAGATTTGGTGTTAATCAAAGAGCAAATTTAAAGAGTAAAGGAATACTACCTGATATTCTTTATATGAGTGCGACACCAATACCTCGTACATTTGCTTTAACAATATATGGTGATATGGATATATCATATATTAAAACTAAACCTAAAGGAAGAAAAGATATTAAAACAATAATAAAAAGTCCAAAAGAAATAGTTTCAGTATATGAAATGATGAAAGATGAAATAGACAAAGGACATCAAGTATATATAGTTAGTCCAATTATTGAAGAAAGTGAAGTAGTGGATTTAACAACAGTTAATGAAATAAAAAGGAATATAGAATTATATTTTAAAGGAAAAGTCAAAAGTGCAATTATGCATGGAAAATTATCAAAATCTGATAAAGATAAGATAATGGAAGACTTTAAAAATAATAAAACTAATATATTAATTTCAACTACTGTTATTGAAGTTGGAATAGATGTTAAGAATGCTACTTTAATGGTTATATATGATGCTGAGATGTTTGGACTTGCTACACTTCATCAGTTAAGAGGAAGAGTTGGAAGAAATGAATTTGATTCAACTTGTGTATTAATTGGTAGTGAAGATAATGAAAGACTAAAAGTATTAACAGAAAGTAATGATGGATTCTATATAACAGAAAAAGATTATGAAATGCGTGGAGAAGGAGACCTATTTGGTGTAAAGCAAAGTGGTGATATGGAATTTAAAGTAGCTGATTTACACAAAGATATGAAAATATTATTACAAGCAAAAGTAGATTCAAAAGAATTTTTAGATAACAATATTAAGAATCATTTTGAAAATTACAAAGAATATGCTAAAATAATAGAGGAAATTTCAAATTTGGATTAGAGGGAGAAAATATGAATAACGAAAATTTTACACCATTAACTGCAAATCATGGCAATATTGATGCTAATATTTCTCATTTTAGAGATACATTTTTAAGAGCGGAAATAGAGTATTTTAAAGCATTAATGGTAAAAGAAAAAAATAGAGAAGTATTTACAAAATTATTGGACTATCCCCCAGAGATGCTATTTAAAGAAGCTATGAATAAAATTAAATTAGTTGAGTATGGAATGGTAAAAGAAGAAGAACTTGAAGATACAGAAGCAGAAATAACATTTATGTTAGCTGCTATTCAAGATAAAGTTCATTTATTAGAACTTGTTAGAACTATGGAAGTAAGCCAAGAAGGCTATTCTAGAGGAAGATAAAAAAGGAGAGGAAAATTATGGGAAGAGCTCATGAAGTAAGAGCTAAGGCTATGGCAGCAACAGCTGCAAAAAAATCAAAATTATATTCAATTTATGCAAAGGAAATATATCAAGCAGCAAAAGGAAATCCAGATCCAGTAAATAATGAAGTATTAAGAAGAGTTATTGAAAAAGCAAAAAAAGAACAAGTACCTGCTGATGTAATTAGTAGAAATATTGATAAAGTAAAAAAAGGTGCTACTGAAGATTATCAAACTGTAGAATATGAAGCATTTGCTCAAGGAGGAAGTTCTCTAATAATTAAATGCTTAACAGATAATACTAATAGAACATTAACTTATGTTAAAACAGTATTTAATAAATGTGGAGCAAAGATAGCTGGCCAAGGTTCTGTATCATTTATGTATGAACATCTAGGTGTAGTTGGAATTAAAGGACATAATGAAGAAGAAGTTATGGATGCTTTAATAAATGGTGAAGTAGATGCTAATGATATTGAAGTAGAAGACGATGGAACAGTTGTTGTATATACAGAAGTGGCTGATTTAAATAATGCTAAAAAAGCACTTGAAAATGCATTCCCTGGAATTACATTTGAAATTGATGAAATATCATACTTTGCAAATGACACAGTAAAACTTGGAGATGATGATAAAGCAAAATTTGAGCGTTTACTTGAAATGTTAGATGAACTCGATGATGTAAGTAATGTTTATCATAATGTAGAGTTATAAAAAATAACTCTATTTTTTTTGCCTACAATATGATAGAATTATAATAGGTGAAAAGCATATGAAAATAAAACCTATTATTAATGAAGAAAAAACTATTGATTTAGTTAGATATAATCCAAATACTAAAGGAACTCATTTATTTATATTGGATGGTGAAGATAATAATAAAAAAAGAGATTATGCTAACATAGTTTTAACATCTTTAATGTTCGAAAGAGGATTTTTAAAAGAAAGTTTAGAAGATACAATTAATAAGTCAAAAGAATTAATTGCTGATTATGAACAAGAAGATATTATGGGGTTATAAAAATGGATATAAAAAAGAATAAAATAATTAAGTTTAATAATGGGGATTATTTAGTATTAGATGTTATTCATCATAAAGGAAATACTTATTTATACTTGATAAATAATAAGGAATTTGAAGATGATGTATCTATTGTAAAAGTAGAAAATAATAATGGAATTATAAAATATAATTATATAGAAGATGAAGAAGAATTTGATTATATAATAAACAAATTGTTTCTTGAAAATATTAATGATATTAATGATTATTTTGAGGGATAGAAACACTTTATTTTGAAAAAAAATTATGTTATAATTCTTATGATAGGAATGGAAGTGTACAGATGAATTTATTAACAATTGTCGGATTTTTTTCAAACTTATTTAATTTGGCTGTAAGCGATTGGTTTTTAGAAGTATTATATAAAATGATTTTGTTTTGTGATGCTATCGCTTATTTTTTGCTTTCATATTCATTTAAATTGTTCCAATTAATGTGTACACTTAATTTTAATAGTTTATATAATATGATTTCGGGAGTATTGAGTAGAATTGAGGCTCTCGTTTTGGTTTTTGTTGTATATAAATTAGGTATTGCGTTAATAAACTTTATGTTAAAGCCAGATGAAGCTGCAAAAAAAGGAAAAGATATACTTGTTAATATATTTATTACAGCTGCATTGTTATTAAGCTATAATACTATTTTTACATTATTTAATGAATTATCTATGTTAATAGTTGGAGCTCCAGAAGGTTACAGCTATATTGTTTTGGGACAAATTGCTGAAATATCTGGTGGAGCTGATTCTGGGTTATTAAATAGAGTTGTTTTTGGTACTGAAGAACAAATTCCAGATATAGGAGAGTTTGTATCTTTTTCAATTTGTTCAACATTTATTACGTACTCTAAAGATCCTGATAATACTGAACCATTAAAAAAGGTTTTAAATGATAATGGTAAATTGAATTTCTTTAATCTAACAAATATAGCTGCACATATGGGAAAAGAATTTGAATGGTTTCCTATAATGGGCTTTGTTTCAGCTGGATTTATGATTTATCAATTAGTAAAAGCAACTATTCAGATAGGTGTGCGTGCTTTTAAAATGCTAATATTGCAGATACTGGCTCCTGTTGCCATTATTACAATAATAGGTGAAGGTGTTAAAGGAAAGACATTCCAAAACTTTATAAAAAAATATATTGCAGTATACATAGAAGTATTTGTGCGAATGTTTAGTATGCTTTTGGTTTGTAATTTTGTAGTTAAATTTATAAGAAATATACTTGATTATTTCCCAACTATTGATACTAATGATAATTGGACAAAGGGACTTATGGTTGCTTTAATTATAGTAGCAGCATTTAAGTTTGCAGGTGATATTCCTAAGTTTATAGATGATATTTTAAGTACTCATTTATCAACTGGTAAAGATAAAAACTTTATTGGAGCTTTACTTGGAGGTGGAATAGGTCTTGTTAGTGGTCTTGCAACTGGAACTCTTGGTGGTACTATTGCAGGTTTATCAGGAGGAATATCTTCTGGTTCAAAGGGTAATAGTGTGGCTGAATTCTTTAAGGGAATGTCTACAAATAGTGCAAATGCAAGAAATGTAGCTGCAAATCAAAGGATGACAGGTGGACATATACCAGGACTTTCTGCACTAAGATATGGTATGACTAGACTTGGTGGCGCAGTGGGACTTCCACAAGCAAGATTAGATAGAGGAAAAAGTGCTGGTGAGAGACAAACTGCTATGGATAATATGGTTAAAACTCTTGAAGAAAATTATGATAGAAAAGCTAAAGTTAATGGTACTGATGTTGGATTAAATAGAGATATATTTAAAACATATGCTTATAAACCTGATGATGAAGCAAATGGTTATTTTAATGAATTATCTGAACCTACTCAAAAAGAAGTAATAAAAACTAATGCAGCATATGATGCATATAAGGCTGCCCAAGGAAAATATGATGAATTAAGGGTATCAGGCACTGCGTCGGATGCTCAACTTGCTGAAGCTTTTGATAATGTTGAGTCTACAAGAACTGCTTATCAAACTCTTAAAGCTAGTACCGATAAGAAGGTTGATACAGATTATAACAGCATGATGCTTAGAGATATGCGTAGAGGCAAAAATATTAAAGATAAAGGTAAAAATACTGTTGAACAAGCAATTAGTACTTATGATAATGTTGCAGCAAGCGGATATAGTTCAAGACAAATTGCACAAAGAAACGGAAAAGCTAATACCAAGTCAGCTAGTGATTACTACACTAAGCAACAAGATAGAACAACACATTCAAGAAGTGCTTCATCTTGGACAAATTCAAATCTTAGAGGTGGCGGAGGCGGCGGCGCTTCCAAATAACATATAGAAAGGAAAAAAGAATATGAATGATTATTTAATTCCTGCTAATAGCAAAAAAGGTCAATTATTGTTTGGTGTATTTAGACCAATAGATTTAGGTGTATTAATAAGTGGTGCATTTGTTACACTATTATTGCTATTCATTATTAAAGGTGATGCAATTCCAACAATAGCTGTTAAACTATTACCACTTACAATATGTGTACTTCTTGTAGTACCAGTACCTTATTATCATAATGTACTTGTATTTATACAGGAAGCAGTAATATTTATTATGGAACCAAAACAATTTAGTTGGAGAGGATGGTGTGCTAAGTATGAATACGGAAGCCAGCAAAAATAAAAAAGCAATAGCTTCAAGAAAATTCGCTGAAGATTGGCTACCTATAAGAGGGATTCAAAATGGAGAAATATTTTTAGATAATGGATATAGAGTAACAGGTGTAAAAGTTAAACCTAGAAATATATTTATCTTAGATTATGATAGTCAAAGCAATGCTATATTTAATTTGAGAAATTTTTATAATACACTTGATTATCCTTTCTGGTTAATTGTATCTGATAGACCAGTTGATATTAATGTTTATCTTGCACAACTTAAATTACTTTATAATTCTGTTCCAACTCAAGCAATAAGAAAATTAGTTAGGGAAGATATAGAAAAAGCAAATTTATTTATGAGTAAAGAAGTTAATGTTACTGATACAGAGTATTTCTTATTATTTAAAGAAAGAAGACCAGAGATTATTCAAAAAAGAATTCAAAATATGGTTTCAGGTTTAGCACAAGCTGGACTTCAATCAACACAAGTTAGTAATGATGATTTAAGAACATTATTAGATGGATTTATGAATGGTGGAGACACTATTAATTTTGGGACGGTGATGAGTAATATATGAGCATAAGTTTTAAAAGTCAAATAGCCCCTAAAGGACTAGAGTTTAAACCTTCAGAAATGATTATTAGTGATAAATATTGTTGTGCTTTAACAATAGTTAGTTATCCAAAATCAATTAGTGAAGGTTATCTTGCAAATATAACTTCATTATCTGGAATTAAAATATGTATAAAGCATATTCCAATTTCATTCTCTGTATTATCAAAAATGTTAAACTCAGAAATTGCTGATTTAAAATCAAGATATCAAGATGAGAGAGATAGAACTATTCAAGAAAGATATCGTCAAGATTATGAAAGTATTGAAAGCTTTATTGAAATGCTTGCAGCAACACAAGCAAGAATATTTGATTTTCAGATGCATTTATTATTAATTGCTGATTCTCATGAGGAATTAGAAAATAAAAAAGTTCAAGTTAAGAACTATTTAGACGCTATGGGAATGAAAGGTTTAGTTCTTAGATTTGAACAAAGAAAAATAATAGAAAGTATGCTTCCTATATTTGAAAAGAATGATATTGAAGATAGAATAGGAACACCAATTCCATCAGTTACAATGGCTGCGATGTATCCATTTGTATTTGATAGTATCAAGGATCCAGGACTAGCTTGTCTACTTGGAGTAGATTATTCAGGTGGTGTAATTCTATTTAATCAATTCTTATATCAAACAAAGAAAGAATTTAATAGAAATAATGCTAATATGATTATTTTAGGTACATCTGGTAGTGGTAAATCTACTGCTGCAAAGATACTTTTAAGAAGTAATATTAGAAATGGTCATAAGATTGTAGCAATAGACCCTGAAGGTGAGCTAGAAGAAATGACTAGACTTTATGGTGGAGATTTTATTGACCTTGGTCGTGGAGGAGACTATGGTATGATAAATCCCCTTGAAGTTGTACTTGATGCTGATGAAGAAGAAATGGCAGAAGGTATGGGTTATGCTGTTTTAACACGTACACTTCAAACACTTAAAGCATTTATGAAGTATTATAGTCCTGATATAGAAGAAGATGTTTTAACATTATTCAGTGAGATGGTTCAGGAGACATACAAGAGATATAAAATAGATTTTAATACAGATTTTACTAAGATATTTGCACATGATTATCCAACTTTCGATGATGTATATGCTACAATAAAAGGAAAACTATTTGCTATGACAGAGCATACTCATGAAAGAGATATTATGGAAAGACTTGAAATAAAGATTAGACCATTAACAAATGAACTTAGATATTATTTTACTGGTAGAACAACTATAGATAGTGATGCAGATTTTATAGTATTTAATATTCGTGAAGTTATGAATGCAGATAGTAATATTAGAAATGCATTATTCTTTAATATTTTAAAGTATGCATGGGGACTTACATTAGATAGAGAAATTAATACAATATTAATGGTTGATGAAGCACATATGCTACTTGCTGATCAAAATACATTAGGTGCTGAGTTCCTAGCACGTATTCAAAGACGTAGTCGTAAATACAATACTGGAACAATTATTATTACACAACAACCAACAGATTTTGCTGCACCTCATGTACTTGTTCATGGTAAAGCAATATTTGATAATGCTTCTTATTATTTAGTTATGGGTCTTAAGAAACAGGCAGTTGATGATTTATCAAAATTAATTGATTTAAATGATCAAGAGAGAGATTCAATAAAAAGATATTCTCAAGGGCAAGCATTGTTTGTTTGCGGTAATAGAAGAATGCGTATAAATATAATAGCGACTCAACAGGAGTTAGAATCATTTGGATCAGGAGGAGGATTCTAATAAATCCTCCTTTTTTCTTAAAGGAGTAAAGTATGGATGATGATTTTAATGAAAGTGAATTTAATGATGCAGTAGAAAGCGGTAATAATTCTTCATTTGGAGGCCCTTCATTGGGCGGTTTTAATGACTTTGCAAGTGGACTATCAAATGCAACAAATAGTGATAGTAGAAAAAAAGATATTAATAGTATAAATGATAGAAGAAAAAATGAAGAGATTAGAAAAACTGATGAAGATTATGGAAAAACTCATTCAAGACAAAAAAAGCAAAAAGAAGAAGATGAAAATAGTGATAGTATAACTGGTAAAAGTAGATCAAAAGGTTCTGATGAATTAGAAGGTACTAAAACTGGAAGTAGTAGTTCAAAGGGTAGTGATGATTCTAGTGGTTCAAAAGATTCTTCTGATAAAAAAGATAGTAAAAATAAAAAAGAATCTAAAGAAGGAGCTTCAGCAGAATCAGACTCTGATGGTGAGAGTGGACTTAAAGGGGCTATAAAACAAAAATTCAAAAAAGTGAAAATCATTTTAATCATAATAGCTGTTTTTGTTGGATTATTAATTGTTGCTTTTCTTGCAGTAGCAATAATGACTGCTATAGATAATTTAACACTAGGTCTTTCTAGTTTTTTTGGCGTACCAGAAGCTACAACTGAAGAAAGCGGAGATATTCCGGGTTTATATACAGATGATCAATACTTATTTAATGAAAATGGAGAACCAATGTCTAGAGAAGAACTTATCTCATATTTGGATGAGAACTCTGATTGTAATGGTAATATTTGGACAAATATTTCTGATAAATGGAATTCTCTTTGGGATTCTAAAATAGGAGATGTTTGTGAATTAATAAGATATGTAAAAAAAGAAGCAGAAGATAAAAATGTTGATCAAGCTTTAATTATCTCTACTATATTTTATGGTTACGATACAAGACCAAGAGTAGAAGATTATATTAATTCAAGCGATGCTCCTGAACAAGTTGAGACACTAAAACATTTTGAAAGTTTAAGAGAAATCTTGCAAGATAAAAATACTACTATTAAAAGAAGTGAGATTTCAAAGATAATTGATAATGCACATGCAAAAGCAGATTCATATTATTATACTTGGGTTATATCAGAAGAAAAAGATGGGGATGGTAATGTAACAAGTGTTACTGGAAAGTGTGTACGTAAAGATACAATAGTTGATAAATATAATTTAGATAAATGGAAAGTATATATGAGGTTTGGTGAAAATGCTGCAGCTATATTTGATGAAGTTGTATTAAAAGAAAAAAACTTTGAAGCTTCATCAGATGAATGTAAAGATACTGATGGTGAATATACTAAAGAACAATTAGAAAAACAAGTTAGTCGTGTTGCTAAATCATATGGAGAAGGTGTTAGTGCACATTTAGATTTTGGTAGTGTTGAAAGTGCTAGAGATGCACTTGAAAAGCCTGATGCTACTGGAAGTGAAATATTCTATCAAGCTGCAAACACAGAAACTAAAACAAAAGACTATTTTGAAAGTTATCAAGGAATAGAATTTGATTATAAAAATGGATATGCATATCAACATTTTCCATCTTTTGGCCCTTCAATGGAACCAGATGGTGAATATTATGGAAAAGTAAAAATAGAATATGACGATATATTTACACCAAAAGAAGTTGAACAACTTATTCTAAATATAATTGATAGAAAAAAGAATATGAATAATGCATTATTAAGAGAAGATCCAGATGAAGAAGAAGATTATGTTGCTCAATTAGGAGGATATACTGGTGTTCCTACTGGAGCAAATTGTCAGAAGTATTTAACAGCAAGTTTAAATGAAATAAAAGTAAAATTAACTGATTGTTTAGGTAAATATTTAGATACTGTTACATTTGAAGACTATATTATTGGAGTTGCTAATGGTGAAGTTAGTAATAAAAATGATGATTATGTATTATCTGAAATGGTAGCAGCTATTAGTTATGCATTAAATAGAAGAAATAATTATACAAAGGGAACAACTATTGAAATGAAAAGTGGTAACTGTGATCAAGTTTATTGTAGTATGTTAAGAGGATGCACTATGGTTCCAACTCCTTATGGCTCATTTACAAATTGTCATAGTTATTATATTGGCGGTAGTAAAAAATCACCAGAGTTATATTCGAAATATCAAGCATTATATGAAATAGCATCAGATTATTTACTAATAAAAAATGATGCACCATTTAGTGCACATTATGTAAATACAAGTCAAAACAGATGGTATGACAAAGCGAGTCGTGGAATGTCATTTACACAAATAATGCAAGAAGAGTATCAAAATGAGGGTGCTACTTTGGTAAGATGCTCTGATGGGGATAGCGAGCCAAGTGATCCAAGTATACCACCTGATGATGGAGATAGAACAGGAGGAAAAGCAACTGCTGAATATCCAAGTGTTGCTCCGGATTTAGGAAAGTTTTATGGATTTAGTTATAAAGATGGAAGCGATAACACACATGTTACTATAAATCCTGAATGGAAAGATGCAAATCTCGCAACGATAAGACCTTCATGTGATGGAAACTCTGATTTTGCTAAAATGTCATTTACAGTTCATAAAAATGCTATAAAAAGTTTTCAAAAAGCATTTAGTAATATATGCAAGATTTTAACAAAAGGAGTTAAAATAAGTAGTGGTGAAGTTTGCCATTATACTACAAATGATTTATTAGATGGAACAGTATTTATTGAGAGAAAAACATCTATGGGAACTTTTGATTCTCATGCATATGGAATTGCACAAGACTGGAATTATTCAAAAAAAATTACAGTTAATGGAAAAACATATACTCCATACAATACTCGAGATTTAGCTGAATATAAGGAATTTGTAAATGCAATTGGTGGAGAAGAAAAGTGTCAGAATGTAAATTATATATTATACTCATATGCATATAAGGATGCAGGATTTAATTGGGGTGGAAATTACGGAAGAAATGGACATTCTGGAACTTTTGATGGTAAATTATTTGAGTTAAAATATAATTAGGAGGATTAAATGAATAGTACAAAATTTAAAGCCGGATTATTAATATTTGGAGTATTGACAATATTTATTCTTCTTATAGTAGTTTTGGTTGATGCTGGAAATACTAAAGAAGATAAGACTAATTTTCCAGATTATAATAATTTAACCATTAAAGAAAAAGATGTTATAGATCAAACTAGTGATAGTTATAAAGAAATAAAAACCAGATTAGAAAGTGATCCTTATTTTGCCAGAACTGCTTTAATATCAAATTATAATTATAAAAACTATACAAGTATAGATTTAAAACAAATGCTTTGGAACTACATATTTGCTTTTGAATTAAATAATAAAAAATATTTAAGTTCAATTGATTACGATAGTGGTGAATTCTGTATGAGAAGTAGATATGTAGTAAATTCATTTGAAGAACTATATGGTGTTAACATTTCAGAAGATATTGATTATTTAGATGGTTATTATGAATATGCTAAATCTAAAAATAATAGATTTTGCTTTAACTTTGGAAATGTTGCTCGTGATTATAATAATGAAATTAAAATATTAGTGGATGGTATTAGTGCAAAAGATAATATTGTAACCGCTAATGTATATGTTTTTGAGTATTATACTACTGATACTCCAAAAGAATTATCAAGTGTTGAAGAATTAAGACTTGCAATAAGATCTTCTAATGCACTTGGAGCAATTAATATTGTAAAAGGTTCTTTAAATGGAAAAGCTACTCATAAGCAATTACAGTTTATAATTAATAATGGCGGAAAATTTTTTAAATATCAAATTCTTAATAGTAAAAAATTAGATTATTAGTGAAAAAAAGTATTTTATATTGTATAATTAATTTGTACTGGGGTGAAAGAAATGAAGTTAAAATTTAGAGCAGAGAAAAAAGATATTGTAATATTTGTAATATTTTGCTTTTTCTTATTATATCTAGTAGCAATAGCAGTTCTTAATTTACATAGTTTTGCTGTTGATGGAGAAATATGGGGATTGAATCCAATTCCTGCTTTTTATCCTGAGTTCATATTATATACAGTAGTGTTCTTTATTTTAACTTTAGTTGCTTTAATGCTTGCATGTTCATCATATTTCTTTGAACGTGAAGAAGGATTTGGAATTACAACTGAATTAAAAAGTAAAAATGATGGATATAGTAGGTTGCTTTCAGAACGTGAAATGAAAAAAGATCGTGGAATTGTAAAAATTCATTTAAAAGATGAAGATTATCCTGCTGGTGGAATTCCATTTATAAATAATGGTGTTGATGCATGGGTTGATGATAAGGGTGAGCCACATGCACTTGTAATGGGAGCTTCTGGTAGTGGTAAAACTCAACAATTAATGTTTCCACTTGTTAATATACTTGCTCGTCATGGAGAAAGTATTATAGTAACAGACCCTAAAGGTGAACTTTATGAAGGTTGTGGAAAATTATTACAAGAAAAAGGATATAAGATTATATTATTAAACTTCCGTGATCCTAATGAAGGAAGTGCATGGAATCCATTTAGTTACCCATATAGGATATATAAAGAAGGAAATGTAGATAAAGCAAATGAGCTATTACAAGACCTTGCTAAAAATATTTTGGTAGATCCAAATAATAAAGCTGAGCCATTCTGGGAACAAACAGCATCTAACTTCTTTACTGGTTTATCACTTGGACTTTTTGATGATGCTACAGAAGATGAAGTCAATATTAATAGTGTTAACATGATGGCTGAAGTTGGTGAAGATAGATTCGGTTCATCAAATTATATTAAAGAATATTTTAAAAGTAAAGGAGAATTATCTCCTGCATATATAGCTGCTGCTTCTTGTATTAATGCCCCAAATGAAACACGTGGTGGTATTATGTCAACATTTAGAACAAAGACAAGAATATTCTCAAGTCAAGAAAACTTATCAGAGATGCTTTCTTATAGTGATTTTGATATTAGAGATATTGGTAAAGAAAAAACAGCAGTATTTTTAAAAGTACATGATGAAAAAACAACATATCATGCAC
>JAEEGL013395139.1_pt1 | contig 32765 bp, 23 predicted proteins | sample 9134231 | NCBI WGS metagenome assembly JAEEGL01 (sample SAMN16246548, study PRJNA631951) | gut metagenome | biome: gut microbiome; feature: rumen; material: fiber-attached | host: Bos | place: Iran: Karaj | collected 2018-10
ATTTCAAAATGGCATATTACATTACCGATGCGGAGAGCCTTCCGCAGATGCCACTGGGGAAGCTGACGGCCAAGGACCAGATCCTGGTGCTGTCGGGAACACAGGCCAGCATTCCGGTCGCGCTGTTCGGATTGCTGAAGGATCTGAAAGTGGAATTTGTCACCGTGCCCGGCATGGATGGGGAGGAAGATCCCTTTGCACTGGGTTACCTGTTTGGGTACTACGCAGCGCAGGCTCGCCCCGGGGAGCAGGTGAAGCTCTATAACCGGGGGACGGAACTGATCCCTGCCAACATTCAGGCACCGGGACAGAAGAAAAAACAGCCGGCGAAGAAACCGGAGGTGTCGGCAACCCAATCTCCGGCCGCCGGAAAACAGGAGACTGTGACGAAGAAAACGGAGCCCGTGAAGCCCGAAAGCAACGCTGAAGAGGCAAAAAAGGTACCGAAAAAGGCAAATTCGCAGAAAAGCCCTCAGAAGGCCCAGGAAGAGCCCTTTGGAGAGTTGACAAGATTTTTATCGAACGATGAGCCGAAAACCCCTCAGAAAGCCACTGAGAAGGCGGCCGAAAATCAGGGGAAGAAAAATCCCAAGAAGAACAGCCTCAGTGAGCAGCTGGCGCTGGTGGTGGGCAAGGCAGATGACCTGTCTTTTATCCTGAAGACGGTAAAAGGCCGTGAGTTCATGCTGGAGGAGTGCATCACCCAGTCCACGGATGCGGAGATTGGCTACAAGATGAAGCTGGAAATGTTCTTCGGACCCCAGAGCGGCAGTAAGATCTGGCGCCTGACCAAAGAAGGGTATGACAAGCTGAAGAAGGCATTGTAAACAAGTAAACACTATTACGGCAAAAAGGCCGGGGCAAAAGCCCCGGCCTTTCTTTTTGCAGCACAAGCCCGGCAAGCGGATGCATGCTTGCATGCAAATCCATTTGCCGGGCGTAAGAACATGGAGCACGAAGTGCGGAATGTTCGCATGCGAAATCGAGTAGGAGTCAGCCTACTCGATTTCGCGATAAAGGCGTCAAGTGGCTGCTGTGCGTGTCAGATCAAAAAGGTCAAAAAGGACCTGTTTTGACTCCGGTGATCCAAAATGCAAGTCCTCATTCATTTCGATGCAAGAAAAATGTCATGGTTTTATCCTGTACAAAAAGGCGCAAAAGTGCACAAATTAATTTCATTTAAAACTAAAACAAAAAGAAAACGGAACAAAAAATACCATCGTTATGAAACGAGCGGCTTTGTGACACCCATGACACCTGACATGTGGATAATGTGGAAAAGTCGGTGGATTGATACACGAGTTGACAAATATGACTGAAAATCCGAGCGGAAACTGGGCGTTTTTCTCATTCTAAACAGCATTTGGGAACGCCATCCCGGGCTCTCCAAAATCCCATGGGATCGAAAGCCCTTTTATCGTCCTCCTTACACCACCATTTACAACTGTCTTGTCACCTGTCAATTCTTCTGTTATACTGTTCTCTGTTGCGGCTTTCCGTCGGATAGAAGGAGAGCCCGGAGGAGAGAAAAAAATGAAAACGGATATCCTGATCGCGGGATGCGGCTGCTCCGGTTTATATGCGGCGCTGAAGCTCCCCAGGGACAAGCAGATCCTCATCTTAAGCAAGTCCAATCTGGAGAAGAACGATTCCTACCTGGCACAGGGAGGTATGTGCGTCCTGAAGGATGAATCGGACTTTGACAGCTATTTTGAGGACACCATGAAGGCCGGTCACTACGAGAACGATCCAAAGACCGTGGAGATCATGATCCGGTCCTCACGGGAACTGTTGGAGGATCTGATCGGTTACGGAGCGGACTTCGCACGGAACGAGGACGGCAGCCTGGATTACACCAGAGAGGGCGGACATTCCGCACATCGCATTGTTTATCATGAAGATGTGACCGGAAAGGAGATCACCAGCCACCTCCTGGAAGCGGTAAAAAAGCTTCCGAACGTGAAACTGGTCCAATATGCCACGCTGGTTGACATAATCTCGGAAAATAACACTTGCTACGGCGGAATTATACGAAAGAGTCAACGCACTGTAGTGACCAGTCAAAATGCCGAAATTTCGCCGGCTGACGCCGGTTTTAACGAAGAAGAGCTGGAGGTGGTGGAGGCGGATTTTACCATTCTGGCTACCGGAGGCATCGGTGGGCTGTACCGCCACTCCACCAACTACCGTCATTTGACCGGAGATGGTCTGGCGATGGCCATTCGCCACGGAATTGCCCTTCGGGATATCAATTACGTGCAGATCCATCCCACTACCTTCTATTCCGAGGTACCGGAGCACCGGAGTTTTCTGATCTCCGAATCGGTCCGGGGAGAGGGAGCGCTGCTCTATGATAAGAACATGCAGCGTTTTACGAATGAGCTTCTGCCCCGGGATCTGCTGACGGCAGAAGTCCGGAAGCAGATGGCGAAGGATGGCACTGAGCATGTCTGGGAGGATATGAGACCCCTGGGCAAGCAGGAGCTGGAGGAACATTTCCCCAATATCGTGGCCCATTGTGCCGAGATGGGATATGATGCCGGCCGGGAATGCATCCCCGTGGTACCGGCTCAGCATTATTTCATGGGAGGCATCCGGGTTGGCTATGAGTCCGAGACTTCCATGAAGCAGCTGTACGCAGTGGGAGAGACGGCATGTAACGGCGTTCACGGACGGAACCGTCTGGCAAGCAACTCCCTGCTGGAGAGCATGGTATTTGCCGGGAGGGCGGCAGAAGCGATAGCGGCCTGCCCGCCGGAACAGATCGAGAGAGCACCGGAGCTGGTCCGGAATTTTGACAAAGAACCCTACAGGGACGCAGAAGCACTGGAGGCCATGTACCGCAGGCTCGTCCTGGATGAGATTAAGAAAGCAGAAGGAGAGGAAAAAGAAAATGTTTGATCCCGTAACCATGAATCTGAATGTGGATCCCCTGATCCGCAGCGCATTAAAGGAAGATATTTCCAGTGAGGACGTTTCCACCAATTGTGTGATGCCGAAGGCAACCGCCGGAGAGGTGGACCTGATCTGCAAGCAGGATGGCATCATCTGTGGACTGCAGGTGTTTGAACGCGTCTTTACACTGCTGGATCCCGCTACGAAGGTAGAGTTCTATGCCCAGGACGGCGACGCTGTCACCAAGGGACAGCCCCTGGCAAAAGTCCGCGGCGATATCCGCGTGCTCCTGTGCGGCGAGCGCACGGCCCTGAACTATCTGCAGAGAATGAGCGGCATTGCCACCTATACTCACTCTGTGGCATCTCTGCTGGAGGGCACGAAGACCAAGCTTCTGGACACCCGTAAGACGTCTCCCAACAACCGTATTTTCGAGAAATATTCCGTCCGGGTCGGAGGCGGCAACAATCATCGCTACAACCTGTCCGACGGCGTGCTTCTGAAGGATAACCACATCGGCGCTGCCGGCGGTGTCAAAGAGGCCGTGACCATGGCAAAGGCATATGCTCCCTTCGTTCGAAAGATCGAGGTGGAAGTGGAGACTCTGGATCAGGTACGCGAGGCCGTGGAAGCCGGCGCAGACATCATCATGCTGGACAACATGACCCACGAGCAGATGAAGGAAGCTCTGGACATCATCGCAGGCCGTGCCGAGGTAGAAGTCTCCGGTAACGTGTCCCGGGAGAACATTGGAAAACTGACAGATCTGGGTGTTGATTTCATCAGCAGCGGTGCTCTGACCCATTCCGCGCCCATTCTGGACCTGTCCCTGAAGAACCTGCATCCCACCGAGTAGGAGAACCACCAACCCACATCGGTGCAAGAGATCAAAGGGGGCAACATGAGCGGAGAAGAACGCAGAAACAGTATCATCAAGGCCCTGGAAAGCGGCGGGGAACCCCTGTCCGGTACCGGCCTTGCGAAGCAATTCAAGGTCAGCCGACAGGTCATCGTGCAGGACATTGCCCTGCTCCGGGCTGCCGGCTACCCGATCTTGTCCACCAACCGCGGATATATCCTCCAGGGGGATCCCCGCTGCGAGCGGGTCTTCAAGATGCATCACACGCCCGATGACTGCGAGGAGGAGCTGAACGTCATCGTAGATCTTGGCGGCGCCGTGGAGGACGTCTTCATCTACCACAAGTACTACGGTGTCGTGAAGGCGGACATGCACATCCGGTCCCGCCGGGATGTGGCGGGCTTTATGGAGGACATCCGCACCGGAAAGTCCACCCTTCTCAGCACGGCCACCAGCGGATTTCACTATCACACCGTGTCTGCGGAGAGCGAGCAGATCCTGGACGACATCCAGGCGGAGCTGGCAAAGAAGGGCTTCCTGGCAAAGCTTCAGGACTTCGAACCGGTGGACTTTTGGAAAAACAATGAGGAAGAGAAAAAATGACGACGAGAGAAATGCAGGATGAGATCATCCGCCTGAAGAAAGAGAAGAATATATGCATCCTGGCCCATGCATATCAGAGCCACGATATCTGGGAAGTGGCGGATTTTGTGGGAGATTCCTACGGCCTCAGCAAGGAGGCGGCTGCAGCGCCCCAGGAGAACATCCTGATGTGCGGTGTGCGCTTCATGGCGGAGACCTGCAAGATCCTTTCCCCGCAGAAGCACGTGTACCTGTCCCATTCCGAGGCCGGCTGCCCCATGGCGGAGCAGATCGACCGCGACATGATCGCGTACTACAAGGAGAAAAATCCCGACACCACCGTGGTGGTCTACATCAACTCCACCGCAGAGCTGAAGACCGTGTGCGATGTGTGCGTCACCAGTGCTTCCGCCCTGAAGATCGTGAAGAATCTGGAGGCGAAGAAGCTTCTGTTCATTCCGGATCGGAATCTGGGCACCTGGGTAAAAGAGCAGTGCCCGGACAAGGAGATCGAGCTGATGCAGGGCGGCTGCCCCACTCATGCCCGCATCACCGAGGAGGAGGTCCGCCACGCCCGGGAGCTGCACCCCGGCGCTAAGCTTCTGGTGCACCCCGAGTGCCGTCCCGCTGTGACAGCATTGGCTGATTATGCAGGCAGTACCACCGGTATCATGAAATACGCCCGGGAATCCGAAGCGGAAGAGTTCATCATCGGTACCGAGAACAGCATTGTGTCCCATCTTCAGATGGAGCTTCCCGGAAAGCGGTTCCATGAACTGTCCAAGGATTGCATCTGCCACAACATGAAGCTCACCACCCTTGCGGATGTGTACCGCATGGTAGCATACGGTGAAGCTGAGGAAATCACCATGGACGAGGAGGTCCGCCTTGCAGCCAAGAAGTGCATCGACAAAATGCTGGAGCTGGGCGGCTGAGGGAGCCACGGGTGAGCCGGGGGAAGGGGGAGTCAAAAGAACCTTCCCTGTGACTCCCCCTCACCTATTAGACGACGCCTGTTTTTTGTTTCACACTTGTTTCACAATATACTGAAACTTGCACAATGAAACCGGTTTCTTTTCAGAATATTTCACAATTGTTACAGAAATATTATAGGAATATAATATATCCAGTAGCTATAAGTAACACGGATAGGGGGAGTTCGTGAATTTTATGTGGGAAAGAAGGGATTTTGATGGGACAGTTCGTGATCAAGGACGCAAAAAATGGGGTCAAATTCGACCTAAAGGCAAATAACGGAGAAGTTATTGCCACCAGCCAGGTGTATGCATCTTATGCAACCGCAAAGAATGGTGTCGAAAGCGTACGCAAGAATGCACCACTGGCAGAGATTGAAGACCAGACTTCACCCGGATTCACCAAGGTGAGAAATCCGAAGTTTGAGGTTTACAACGACAAGAGAGGCCAGGTTCGGTTCCGCCTGAAGGCTACCAACGGCCAGATTATCGCTACCAGCGAAGGATATACGGAAAAGAAGAGTGCCCTGAACGGTCTTGAGAGCATCAAGAAAAACTGTGGCACCGCAGAAGTTGTAAAAGGTTAACATGTAAAGAATGGGAAGGCGTGGCTTTTGGTCGCGCCTTTTCTCTTGCGAAGAGCTCAAAGGAAGGCATCATGCAGAAAAACGCTCAAATCGTTATCGTTGAAGACGACAGGGATCTCTGTGCCGGTTTATGCAAGGCATTGAAGGATGAATCAAGGAGCATCGTCTCCTGTGAGAATCTGAAAGAAGCCAGAGAACAAATCTTTTTGACAAAACCGGCATTAATTCTGCTGGATATCAACCTTCCGGATGGGAACGGGCTGGACCTGGTGAAAGAGATCCGGGAGAAGAACCTGTCCTATCCCGTCATTCTTCTGTCTGCCAATGATACGGATTCTGACGTGGTAAAAGGCCTTGAACTGGGGGCAGATGATTATGTCACGAAGCCTTTTTCCCTGAGCGTCCTGCGGGCACGGGTAAATACCCAGCTGCGCAAGAATGAGTCGGTCTCCGGGGGTGAAGTGATCACCATCGGAGAGTATTCCTTTGATTTCGAGCGCATGATCTTTACCGCCGAAGGGGAAGAGATCACTTTAAGCAAGACGGAACAGCGCCTCTTGAAAATTCTTGTCAGCAATCGGGGTGTCACTCTTTCCAGGGACGAGCTCATCGACCGGCTTTGGACGGACGGGGCGGAATACGTGGACGAGAACGCTCTTTCCGTGGCCATCAAACGGCTGCGCGATAAACTGGGGGCGAAGGACCGGATCAGGACCGTTTACGGACTTGGATACATGTGGGTAAAAGAGAATGAATGAGTGGCTGCTGATCGTTGCCTGCCTTGTGGCAGTGGGTGCATTAGCCTTTGCATTGTATAACAGCTATCAAAACAGAAAAGTCCTGGACCGTGTGGAAGAGATGCTGGAGGACGCCATAAAGGGAGAGTTCCGGGAGGGACAGTTCTCCGAGGACAGAGTGTCGAAGATTGAGTCCAGATTGGCGGATTATCTGCAATCCTCGGCGCTTTCTGCGGAAAATGTCCGGAAGGACAGGGATAAGATCAAGACTCTTATCGCGGATATCTCGCATCAGACGAAGACACCCATCGCAAATCTGCTCCTTCACAGCGAACTACTGCATGAAACAGAATTGTCCGTGGACCAGCGGGAAAGCCTGGATGCCATCGCCAATGAGACGGAGAAACTCCGGTTCCTTGTGGATGCACTCGTAAAGCTGTCCCGCCTGGAAAACGGGATCCTGATGGTGGAACCGAAGCTGGATGATGTGGGAAGACTCCTGCAGGAGATCGACTCCGGCATGCGCAAAAAAGCAGAGTCCAAGGGGCTGGCTTTTTCTGTGACCGAAGATAGGGCAGAGGCCTCTTTTGACTATAAATGGACCATGGAAGCCCTGTGCAACATCGTGGATAACGCCATCAAGTATACCGAAAAAGGCAGTATCTCACTCTCCTTGAAGACCACGGAGATGTTTGTGTGTATCAGTGTTCTGGACACCGGCATCGGCATCGCGGAGGAGGATATCCCAAAGATCTTCGCAAGATTCGGGCGGCTTCAATCCTCACGGGAGAAGGAAGGCGTAGGTATCGGTCTGTATCTGGCACGGGAGATCATTTCCATAGAAGGCGGCTATATCAAAGTCAAATCCCGGTCGGGAGAAGGATCCGAGTTTCTGGTCTATCTGAAACGGTAGGAACCCAAATCTTTCAAAACTGAAAGAATTCACCGGAAACCGGAAAGAATCTGGAAAGAATCGGGTGCAATAATCAGTGTGTAGAAGGAAAACTTCTGCACACTTTTTGTTTGACCGGGAAGAGAATGAGCGAGGTTAAGATATGAGCATTTTAGAGGCAAAAAATCTGGTAAAAGAATACGGGCAGGGCGAGAACAGGGTCCGCGCTCTTGCAGGCGTGAATCTCGAGGTGACAAAAGGCGAGTTACTGGCCATTGTCGGAACCTCCGGCAGCGGCAAATCCACGCTGCTTCATATGCTGGGTGGACTGGACCGGCCCACCTCCGGAGAAGTGATCGTGGACGCTATCCGGATTTCCGATCTGAAGGATGACGAACTGACCATTTTCCGGAGAAGAAAGATCGGATTCGTCTTTCAGGCCTTCAATCTGGTGCCCGTACTGAATGTTTATGAGAACATCGTGCTTCCCCTGGAATTGGACGGGGAGAAGATCGATCGGGAATTCGTGGATGAGATCATTGACACCCTGATGCTGACTTCCAAGAAGGAAGTGCTTCCGAACCAGCTTTCCGGCGGTCAGCAGCAGCGAGTTGCCATTGCAAGAGCCCTGGCATTTCGGCCGGCCATCATCCTGGCAGACGAACCCACCGGAAATCTGGACTCCAGGACCGGACAGGATGTGTTAAGCCTCCTGAAGGTTTCAGCGGAGAAATACGGCCAGACCATTGTCATGATCACTCACAACGACGAGATTGCGCAGCTGGCGGATCGGATCATCCGGATCGAGGATGGACGTATCGTGTCTGAGTCGGAAAGGAGATAAGTCCATGAAGGTCAACAACAGAAAAAGCGTCCGGAAGCTTGCCGGCAGAATGCTTTTTGCTAATCGAAGAAGAAACGGGATCACAATTGTTGCCATTGTTTTGACGGCAGTGCTGTTCACATCCCTGTTCACCATCATGCTTTCCATCAATGCCTCCTATGAGACCAGTGTGTTCCGGGAGATCGGTGGGTGTGCACATGGCACCTTCAAGGACGTTACTCCGGAGCAGGAAGAAAAGCTGAGCGGCCACCGATGGATCAAGGAGTACGGAGAGCGCATGGTTTTTGGGATCATGGCGGAAGAACCCTTCAAAAATCAGTCCGCCGAGATCAGCTATATGGACGAGAACGTTACAAAATGGTCCTTTATTGAGCTGGAAGAAGGCCATCTGCCCGCTGTAAAAGACGAGGTGGTGATGGACCGGGAAGCCCTGAGGCTGCTGGGCTACGAGCCTGTGTTGGGGGAGCGCATCGAACTGACTTTTCAGACCCTGGAGGATCCGGAAGCGGACAGAAGATATACGGATACCTTTACGCTGGTGGGCTATTGGGAGTTTGATCCCCTCAGCCCGGCGCACTTCATCAACGTATCGAAGGAGTATGCCACGGAATTTGCTGCAAAGGTGGAAGAACTGGGGCTTACCCCCATCCGGACGGATCTGGACGTGATGCTGGCATCTCCGGCCGGTGCCGGCAGCAAGATGGTGAAGGTCATCGAAGACTGCGGCTACACCTACGGGAGAGAGAGTACGGAGGATACGATCCGAATGGGCGTGAATCCGGGGTATACGATGTCGAGCATGGATAGCGGAGACTGGCTGGGAACGGCGATCCCTCTGGGCGCGTTCCTGCTCCTGGTCATCTTCACCGGATATCTGATCATCTACAACGTGTTCCAGATCTCCGTGGCAAATGATATACGGTTTTATGGCCTGCTGAAGACCATCGGCACTACCCAGAAGCAGATCAAGCGGATCATCCGCCTGCAGGCATTGGCACTGTGCGTGGTGGGGATCCCGGTGGGCCTGCTCCTGGGATATCTGCTGGGTTCGGTTCTGACCCCTGCAGTCCTGAACACCACCACCATTTCCGGGAATTCCATTACCGTCAGTACTTCCCCGGTCATCTTTGTGGCAGCCTTTGTGTTCGAAGTGATCACAGTATTGCTGTCCGTGAATAAGCCCGGCAGGATGGCGGGAAAGGTATCCCCCATCGAGGCCCTGCGATTCAGCGACGGCATGACGGGCAGAAAGAAAAAACGGGCCACCAGAGGCGCAAAAGCCTGGCAGATGGCATTTGCCAACACGGAGCGGAACAAAAAGAAGACCATTCTGGTGTTTACTTCCCTGGCCCTTTCCCTGGTGATCCTGAACGCTATTAACATGTTTGTGGGAGGTTTTGATTCCGAAAAGTGGGTGGATTCCTTCCTATCCGTGGATTTTATTGTTGGAAAGTACCCCTATTTTAAGTTTCACAGGGCCGAAACGGAGTATATTTCCGAAGAGGAGATCGCCCTGGTGAAAGAAAACGTCCGGGCTGCCGGAGGCGGGACTGCCTATACGATCACGTCGGATCTTTTGACCTTGATGAAGGTGGGACCGGAAGGCTACCACGATTGTTTCCTTGAGGGTATGGATGACTATCTCCTGGAAAAACTGGATGTCTGCGAGGGTGATATTTCCCGGCTGAAAGACCAAAGCAGCCGAAACATTGCGCTGATCACCCATAGAGATACAAACGGATCGTACATACTGGACGAGAATGCTCCCCGGATCGGTGATACGATCTCCCTTGCTACGGAGGAAGGAATCGAGGTTTTGGACACCAGAACCGGTGAACCTGCGGGGGATGATGCGTACAACCACCCGGAGTACCTGGAAGTGCGGGATGTGGGAATGAAGGAGTACGAATATACGGTATGTGCTTATGTGGCGATTCCCAATGATATCAGTCTGAGATGTGCAACACTTCGTTTTGATGGGATTCTTTACTCTGATGTGATGAAAGCCGATATGACAGATGCGGTTGTCCCCGTGTTTTATGCCTTTGATGCATCGTCTCCGGAAGCGGAAGAGCAGACGGAGAGCTTCATGAAGCGGTTCAGCGAAGAAAACTCCGGCATCGTCTATGAAAGCAAAGCGGTGCAGCGTGCGGAGTTTGATGATTTCAAGGGAATGTTTGCACTTTTGGGCGGAGTGCTTTGCGGGATCATCGGATTCGTCGGCGCATTGAACTTCATCAATGCGATTATGGCGGGAATCCTGGCAAGAAAGAACGAGATCGCTGTCCTCCAGGCCATCGGAATGACCGGAAGACAGGTGAAAGAGATGCTGATCACGGAAGGAATGATCTATACCGTAGGATCAGGCCTGGTGGCGCTTGTCCTGTCGCTTCTGTTCATTCCGGCCATCAATTCGGCGGGAAATAATATCTTCGGGTTTTATTCCGATCACTTCTCCGTCACACCGGTGGTTCTGATGATACCGGTGCTGGCACTGCTTGGAGTGCTGGTCCCGCTGCTATCCTATCGGGGTCTCGCCAGAGCCAGTGTCGTTGAGCGGATCCGTGAGATCGGATAGTGTGAAGTAAGCCTTGTAAATCGCCACCTGGTCGTAGATGGCGCGCCAGGAGGAGGTGGAGCCGGCGGTTACGAGGATGTACTCCTTGTTATCCGGGCCCTGGGCAAGGCTTACGGCGCAGCACTTGGACTGTACCACAAAGCCCGTTTTTGCGCCCACCACGAAGCCGCCGCAATCCTTGTCCTCAATCCGGCGCAGGAACCAGTTGGAAAGGATCAGTCCGTCGGGGTGCGGGGTGGTGGGAGAAGTGGTGTACACATGGGTGGAAAGCACGTCCCTGCACAGGGGATTATCCATGGCAGCCTTCATGATGATGGCCATATCCCGGCAGGTGGTGTAGTGATCTTCATTGTAAAGTCCGACGCAGTTGGTGAAGTGCGTGGTGGCGGAAAGCCCCAGCTCTTTGATTTTGGCGTTCATGAGCTCTACAAAGGCCTCATGGGAGCCAGCCACATAATTCGCCAGTCCGAGAGCCGCATCAGCTCCTGAGGGCAATATGGTGCCATAGAGCAGGTCTTTGATGGGGATCTCCTCGCCAACTTCGAAGCCCACATTGCTGCAGTCATTGACATAGGAATAATCCGTGATGTTGATGGTCATGGTGAAGGTATCATCCTGCCAGCTCTCCGGGAAGTTCTCCACCGCTGTCAGCAGGGTCAGGACCTTCGTCATGGACGCAGGAGAGATACGATCGTTCATCCCCAGATCCGCGCGGACTGCTTCGTCCTCCAGGGAGATCAGTACCGCATGCTCGCTGATGACTTCTTCCGGAATGGGAAGAAGATCACCGCCGGAGACGGGGTTTAAGGGAGTGTAAGAGCCGGTGGTGGTTGTAACGGAGCTGCCGACCGCCTCCGTGACACCGGTAGATTGGGCTGTGTTGGTTGCCGTGTTCTCGGTGGTTGTAGCTTGATCTGCAGCAGCCTCCGTTTGTGCAGCTGTTGTACTTTGTTCCGCGTTGGAATCCAGATTTGTAACATTCTCACCGGAGGCTGCGTCCTCGGCGCCTTCAGCGGTTGCTTCTTCCGGGCCTTCCGCAAGCTCATATTCCTTTACTTCTGCAGTGAGACTTTCCTCTGTGGGGACAGTCTCTTCGGCGATGACAGTGCCGGCTTCAGCGGTTGTCTTTCCGGCTTCGTCGAGCGCATCAGTAGTGGTTTCAGCCAAGCTGACAGCAGTCTGCTCTGCACCGCTTCCCGCGGAATGCGCCGAAGCCACCGCAACCCGGATGCCAATGACGGCACCGATGATAGCCACAAAAATAAGAGCGCAACCACCCCCGAGTAAGGCGCGCTGTCTGAGCTGCCGGCGTGCCCGCTCGGCTGCCAGACGCTTCCTTTCCTCGCATCTTGCGTGGTATTGCTCTCTGGTTTCGAATTCGATGTTGTTACTTGTATTTTCCAAGGGGTAGATACCTTTTCTGTCCTGTAGTACGACTGCTCCGCCCATTCCGGTTTTTTGCCTGTTTTGAGGCATTGAAATGATTGGAAACGGTCATGGAATAGTGTATCATAAAACCAGTATAACGTCCATGAAATAAGCGGACAAAGCATTCGCTCCGGGCTTTTTTTGTGTACCTGCGAGGAGGAACTGCCATGACAGGAAAACGTTCTGATATTCGTCCCACATATGATCGCAAGCGGATGCTCAGCGCCCATGAGGACGAGCATCGCACCAATTTCCCGGAAAAGCGGAAACTGGAGCGCTACTGGCCCATCATCGTGGCGTTGCTTATCATGGTCCTGATGCTGGTCTATTTCCGGTAACGGCTGATTTCGGGACGCAATGAATCGGGCGGTTGGACAACGTGCGGTTTACATAATATGATTTTGGAATATAGGAGTTGTCATTTTGCAGGTATTTTGCGAGATGGCAACTCTTTTCTTGATTTTTCTGCCTGTTTTCGGCTTTTGGGGCTGGTTTAGTTGCCAAAATCAAGCTTTTCCCGAAATTGGCAACCGGTCCACGCTCTTGCTCAGGTTGCCAAAATGAAAATATCAATGATTCTGGCAACAGTCCAACATGGGAAAACTTGATTTCAAGGCTTGCTCGGGGGAAAAGTGTTGCCATCGGCAGATTTCCGGAGGTTTTGGCAACACCTTGCATTGGGACAGCCTCGATACAGAGTAGCAACAAAGCACAATGAACTACTACTTGAAAATCCGGTTGGACTGGACTATAATATATGTGTGTTTGAACAAACTATATGGGATGCAATGCAATATACATGGAGAACGAGGATTCATTATATGAGCAAGGATTTTAACATTCAGGAATATATGACCCACGGAGTGGAACGAGTGGTGTCGGATGCCATCAAGGCGACTCTCCGCAACCCCAGAGAGAGCGCATATATGGCAAAGTTTGCTCTTGCGACCAAGGCTGCATCCAAGAAGCGGGCCGGGCTGGAGGCGGAGGGGGAGCATATTCCTCCTTTTCTTATCGCCAGCATCACCAGCAGCTGCAACCTGCACTGTGCCGGCTGCTATTCCAGATGCAACAACGCCACGGAAGATACGGAGCCCGTGAAGCAGCTGACGGACGAAGAGTGGCTGAAGGTATTCGAGGAGGCGGACGAGCTGGGAGTCAGCTTTATCCTGCTGGCAGGCGGCGAACCCCTGCTTCGGCGGGGCGTCATTGAGGCGGCCGGGAAGAAGCAGAATATCCTGTTCCCCATCTTCACCAACGGCACCTACATGTCGGACAAATACTTCGAACTGTTCGATAAAAACCGGAATCTCATCCCCATCATGAGCATCGAGGGTGAGCAGGAAGCCACGGATCACCGCCGCGGAGAGGGAGTCTATGAGAAGCTTGTTTCCAATATGGACGAGCTGAACCGCCGCGGCCTGATCTATGGGGCTTCCGTCACGGTGACAACGGAGAATCTGAAGGATGTCTCATCGGAGTCCTTTATTGGCAAGCTGTCCGACAAGGGCTGCAAGGCCGTGATCTTTGTGGAGTTTGTGCCTGTGACAGAGGATTCCACCCATCTTGCACCGGGGGACGAAGACCGGGAGTACCTGAAGGCTGAGATCATGCGGCTTCGGCAGGAGCATCCGGAGATGGTCTTCGTGTCCTTCCCCGGAGATGAGAAGAGTTCCGGAGGCTGCATCGCCGCGGGCAGAGGATTCTTCCACATCAATTCCCACGGCGGAGCGGAGCCTTGCCCCTTCTCGCCTTATTCCGATATCAATGTAAAGGACACCTCCCTTCGGGAAGCCATGAATTCCAGACTGTTCAAGGCTTTGCAGCAGGAAGGCGTTCTCCTGGACGACCACGCCGGTGGCTGCGTCCTCTATGAGAAGAGAGCGGAAGTGGAAGCCCTGCTGGGCAGAAACTTCGGAGCGCAAGTTTAGCTGTAATATGTTATAATGACTCCATGTTTTTTAAGGAGTCATTATTTTTATGCTTGTGATCGATGATCAGACAATTTTTTGCACGGATCCGGAGGGATGGCTCGGCCTGCGCCGGGTGGCAGACCTGGTGATGGAGGACGTTCGCCTCGTCACCGGCACTCGTCCGGAATGTGTTGATATTCATAAAGCCACCGGCAAGGTGGTTTATTTTGGTACTCTCGGGGAGTCCAAGTGGCTGGATATGCTGAACGCCCGGGAGGATTTTGATTTCAAGGAAGTCCGCCGCAAGCGGGAGGTCTTTGGATTTTGGACCGTGGAGAATCTTGGCCACGGCATTGAGGAAGCCCTGATCATTGTGGGCAGCGACCGACTTGGCACCATCTATGGTCTGTTCCATCTGTCGGAAATTCTTGGCGTTTCCCCTTTGGTACGCGCTTTTGGCGTTCAGCCGAAGCTCCGTCCCCGTGTGGAACTGGGCCCCTGGGTGAACTATGCGGCTGCTGCGCCTTCTGCGAAGCTTCGCGGCTTGTCCGTGCCCGGTCCCCTTTCCGGGGAAGAGTCATGGACAATTCTGGAGCGCCTGCTGAGACAGCGGGGAAATACGCTGGAAGTACGGATGGCGGAAGACTGTGGGAAAGAGGCCGCGGAAATTCCGGCAGACGTGCTGACCTGGGCAGAGGAATGCGGAATGATCATCAATCCTGATGCGGAAGTCAAAGCTTCCTCATCAGAAGAGTTTCCGGAACCGGCGCTCATCCGGTTCGGTGCAAGCACGGCCACCCATCTTCCGGAGATGTGGAGCCGTATGACGGACGAGTTTGAACGAAATCCGGAGGTCAGCTTCCTCCTGAAAACGGATCGCGATCTGATGCCTGAACCGGGAATTTCCTTTTTCCTGGATCTTGCTTACGATAAGAAAAAACTTGGCGGACGGGATGCTTCCGTTACGTCCCGTTACTCCTGGGAATGGCTGAAGCGCCAGTTCGGTGCCGCATTCCCCGCGAAGGAATTGAGCCGGCTGGATCAGATGCTGAAGGACTATTCCAAACTGGAGGCCCGCTGGCGTCCGGAGGAATTGTCCGCCGGGATCGGAGCGTCTGCGCTTCATGGTCCCGAGTCTGTTGCGGTGATCCGCCGGGAATCTGAGCGGTGCCGTCAGACGCTGGAAACGCTTCACAGTCTGTCATCTGTTGTGGAACTTAGCGCTTTCGAGAGCCTTGTGGCTTCTCCTGTCCGGGACGCTGTCACGAGCATCGAATCGGCTTTGGGATGCGCTTCCGGGCGTGTCCAGCCCCATTGCGTGACTCTGTTGCAGGGCGCTGCCGAGGCTTATATGTGGACGGATGCACTTCGTCCCGATGTGGGTAGCATTCCTTTTGAGATCACCGGTCTCGAAGGCCAGGAATTCTCATTCCGGATTCAGTCCGGATGCCCCTGGATCCGCTTTTCCATGACGGAAGGGCAGAGTTCCACGCCCGTTCGGGTCGTGGCTGCCATTGACCGTTCCGCAGTTTCCGGACGTTCGGAAGGCGTCTTTGTCGTGTCGGATGCATCCGGAAATGCTGTAACCGTTCAGATTCTGGTGTACCAGCCCGGTCCTTCGGACGAATCGGATTGTTTCTGGGACAATGCAGGCGTTCTCAGCATGGATGCGTCCCATTACTCCCGTGCCATTTTCGCTTCCGACAGCGGCTTTGAGATTCTGGCGCCCTTTGGCCCCGTGGGCAGCGCCGTCAAGGCGTTCCCCGTGTCAGCGGATTACACCGGGAAGCCCCTTCACAGCTTACCTTGCGTGGAGTACGAGTTCCTGGCTGCGGAAGCCGGTCACCGGAAAATCCGGTTCCTGCTTTCCTCCGCATGTGATGCCGATCGGATCGGTTTCAGCCTGGGCCGCGGCCCGGTACAGGTTGCATCGGAAACTGTCTTCGAAGATGTCTGCGGCATTCGTGCCCTGGAGGCTTCCTTTGACTGCCCTGCCGGACGCAACCTTTTGCGTGTATACGCCCTGACCCCCGGCACTGTGCTTTCGCGGATCCTCATCCGCAAGCCGGATGCTCCTGCGCCCATCAGTTGTACCGGCCCTGAAGAAAGCTATTTCCACCGGTCGTCCGATCAGAACTAGTATGTTCTGGCGTGGGTAGACATCCTTTTCTATCTATTCGATCAATGCAACAGGGGAGCAGACTATGGATTCCATCATCGATTATGTGAAATGGCTGGGGGAATTCCCCATCACAACAAAGAAATTCAATGAAGTGGACGCCATCGTTCTCAGTGCGCTATGTTACGTGGATTTTACCGACGGACTGGCGGGGCGGGAGAGCATGCGCCTGTCGGAGTACGAGGGCGATCCCTATGAGGCGAAGATCTGCCTCACGGCGTATATTCAGGAAAATCGCGAGCTGCTGGATGCAGCCATTCACTCCGAGCGATTCGGCACCATGGAGATCACTCATTACGAGCAGCTCTACCGGCCGGAGGTGCCCATCCAGTTTGCGGCGGTGACCTACAAACTGAAAGACTTCACCTTCGTGGCATATCGGGGCACGGACTCCACCCTGACGGGCTGGCGGGAGGACTTCATGCTGACCTTCACCCGCTCCAATGCGCAGGAGGAAGCCCGCCGGTACCTGAACATGATCCTGGAGGAGACAGAAGGGAATGCACAGAGCGCTGCATCTGAGAATGTGGCCCAAAGCACCGGGATCGAAACCGGAGCCGCTACAGTCAAAAGCACTCGCAAAAAGTCCGCCAAGGCCCCGGCCTTCTACATTGGCGGTCACTCCAAGGGCGGCAATCACGCCATTTACTCCGCCTGCATGCTGCCGGATGAACAGCTCAGCCGCATTACCCGGATCTACTGCCTGGACGGCCCCGGCTTCTGTGACGAAGTTCTGGATCCCGGCCTGCTGACCCGCATCGATGCCATCTCCGTCCGCATTATGCCAAAGTTCTGTATTGTGGGCAAACTCTTTGAGCCTAAGCTGACAGATGCACATATCATCACCAGTTCCGCTTCCGGTGCCGCCCAGCACTCCATGTGTTCCTGGGGCATCCGGTACGGCAAGCTGGACGAAGTCCACAGCTTCGAGCGCAACTCCGTGAAGATGAGCACATTCATCGTCACGTGGATTAAAAATACCCCGTTGGAAGAGCGGGAAAGCACCGTAAACGAACTCTTCAATGCCATGGAAGATGCCGGCATCCGGGATCTCGGCGATCTGAAGAACTTCAAATTCGAGACTTTGGGCGAGCTGGCAGGACGGTTCCGCCTGCTTTCCGAGGAGAGCAAGAAAGTCCTGGCGGCCCTGCCGAAAGCGGCCCTCAAGGGCGAACTGGAGGAGGGCAAGCGCTCCATCGAGAGCACCTGGGAAGCCCTCTGGAAAAACAACAACCTGCCCAGCCCCAAGAAGACCTCCAGAAAGAAGCGCAAGGGCGCTCCGGAGAAGAATCCGAAGCACGAGCTCTGGGATGCTTACGACCGGGAGGGCAATCGCATTGCCGGCACCCTGATCCGGGGAGAGGAGATCCCCGAGGGTGTGTACCATATCTGCGTGGAAGTGCTGGTGCAGCATCGCGACGGTACCATGCTGGTCATGCAGCGTGACTTCGGGAAAGAAGTCGGCGGCGGACTGCTGGAAGTCAGTGCCGGAGGCGCCCTGCAGCAGGGAGAGACACCCCTGGAGGGCATCCTGCGGGAACTCAGGGAGGAGACCGGTATCATCGACGCGGAGCCGGTGTACCAGTTCACGGAAGTCAGCGAGATCTACCCCTGCATTTTCATGACCTACTACTGCGTGACGGGCTGTGACAAGGAATCCGTCACATTGCAGGAAGGGGAGACCATCTCCTATAAATGGGTGGCCCCGGAAGACGTGCTGGACGGACTTCAGCATCACCCGGAGCAGTTCATCCACCAGAAGCGCCTCATGCGCTATCCCATCTGGGAGAAGATTGCACAGAATTAGAGAAATTGGAGAATTAAGTTTTGATCGACCATTACAACGCCTTTATATCCTATCGTCATTCGGAGAAGGACTCCGCCATCGCAGCGGAGGTCCAGCACCGGCTGGAGCGTTACAAGCTTCCCCGTGCCATTCAGAAGCGCACCGGACTCACCAAACTGGGCCGGGTCTTCCGGGATAAGGAAGAACTTCCCATCACCAGCGATCTGAACGACGATATTTCCTTTGCGTTGGAACATTCGGATTTCCTCATTGTTATTTGCTCCGTCCGAACGAAGGAGTCCGTGTGGGTGGAGCGGGAGATTCGCTATTTCCTGAAAACACATTCCAAGAAGCAGGTGTTGACCGTTCTGGTGGACGGTGAACCCTATGATGTCATTCCCCAGCTTTTGCTGAACGACGAAGTGGAAGTCCTCCGGGAGGATGGCACCAAAGAAACCGTCACGGAGGCCATCGAGCCCCTGTCCTGCGACTATCGCATTCCCATCCGTCGTGCCCGCAGGGAAGAACTGCCCCGCCTGGCAGCCGCGCTGCTGGGCTGTTCTTATGATGAACTGGTGGAGCGGGAGCGTCAGTATCGCCGTCACCGCATCATCACCATTGCAAGCGCCGCGGGAGTGGTTCTTACCATTGCCATCAGCTATCTGATCTGGAGCCTTGTGCAGATCCGGGAAAATTATGAACTGGCCCAGTCCAATTACGAGCTGGCCCAGGAGAACTACGAACTGGCCCAGCATAACTATGATCTGGCGGAATCCAATTATCAGGAGGCCATGACCAACCTGGCCCAGTCCCAGCGGAACCAGTCCCGGAACCTGGCAAACCAGTCCCTGAAACTGTTGGATAACAATAACCGCATCGATGCCATTCTGCTGGCGCTTGCGGCGCTGCCCGGGGAAAACAATGACCGTCCCCTGGTGGCCGAGGCGGAGTTTGCCCTGGCGCAGGCGGTTGGAGCTTATGTGACTCCTGCTACCAACAACATTGACTGTGCGTGGAACTATGACACCGGAGCCACCGTAGTGGATTTCAAGGTTTCCGCCGGCCACCTGCTGGCCTGGGACAGCTCCGATCGGGTGTATTGCTGGGATATCTCTACTCATGAACTGTGCTGGTCAATGACCTGCAGCGATATGGTGGACGCGGGATTCCTGTCGGAGGAGATGGTGGCCATCGTCACCAGACAGGGCGTACAGGGCGTGAATACCGTCACCGGCGAACAGGTCTGGCAGGCGGAAGGCGACTACCGTCTGACCGACTCCAAAATCCAGAAATCCGCAAAGGGTATCTATATGATGGAATCCAACGGACGTCTGGATCTGGTGGATCCCGGAAACGGTGAGATCCTGCAGACCTGGAGCCTTCCGGAGGAGCTGGAGGGCCTGGATCGCATTTCCATCAGCAATTTCTGCATCTCCCCCGGGGAGACCAAAGCCTTTTTGATCCTGTATGATTCCGGGGATGCTTACCGGTACGGCGTGATGGATCTGGAGAACAATACCTTCCGGCTGGAGAACAAGACCCGGGAATACACACCGGATTTCTGCATGCCGGATGATGAGACCATTGTGGTCGGAGAACATCGGGATATCATGAGCGGCACCACCGCCATGGGAAGCTATCTGTTCATCTCCGAATCCACGGTAAATGTGGAGTGCCTGAACGCTGACACGCTGCAGAAGAAATGGTCCAACGACATGAAGAGCAGCCAGCTGTCTTATGCCAGCGACATGTTTTCCGCGGACTATACGGACTTTGACGGAACTACCGCTCCCTGCGTTGTCTTCTATGTGGGTGAGAAGGTGGAGGTGTACCGCACTTCCGACGGAAAGTTGATTGGCTCTTTTTCCGCTTCCGACCCTATTATCGAAGTGTTCCCCAGCCCGGATGGCGATATTTCCATCCTGACCATGAGCGGTCAGATGGGCAGCCCCATGGAAAGCTACGGCACCACCGGACTTGGATTTATCCGGTATTTTGCAGAGGGACTGGATAAGGCAAAGATTTCGAGAGGCGCTTACGTGCACAAAAAGGGCACGTCCGAGATCATCTACTACTCGCCGGATGTGCATGATGAGGACATGGGATACTTCGAGGGCATGACCCTTGATTCCTATATTTCCGATGCCTATACCACGGCGAATTACGTAACCTGCTGGGACGACGAAATGGATGTGGTCGAACTCTATGTTGCGGACGCGGGCACCAAAGAGCTGGTCTACCATGAGACTCTGGAAGGTGTGGAGCGGAACAGTGAACTGATCTTCCTCGGCGAGAAGGACGGAAATCTGCTGTACTGCTATACCAATGATGAGGATATCCTGAACCAGGAGCTGTTCCTGCTGACCGTGAACCCTGCCGCAGGGACTTCCGAGGCAGAGAAGGTGAAGGAGGGCGTCTCCTTCAGCACGGCAAAAACCTGTGCAATGCGGGATGGCCTTCTGTACTTTGTGGATAATCCGGAGTACGGCAAGTATGAACTTGTGGTCTATGATATGGCGAACAAGACCATGGAAAGCCATGAGATTCCCACGGAAAACTCCTTCCTGACCTGTGACGGGATCTTCCCTACGGAGGGCGCAAAGACCGTCTTCCTGGACGTGGGAGAGGACTCTGTCTGGTATCTGCCCGAGACCGGTACTATGGTACGGCCGGAGCAGGTGGAGGCAGGATTTGGGGAGATCGAGGGAGCGGTGATCGCTTCCGATGACTCGGCGCTGGTGCTGCATGACAAGATGATCCTGGCTGTCTTTGACCGGTCGGGTAAGATGCTGTGGAAACTGGATACCAACGGAATCGGCGTGCTGAGCGTCTATGAGCATAACGGCATTCTGTATGCGGCGCTGGCGGACGAATCCCTCCGGGGATACCGTCTGGAGGACGGAACCCAGCTGGGTACGGCAGATGCCTATGCCCTCAGCAGCCGTGTGGGCCAGAACAGCTGGTATATGGATGACGAGAAGGGGCTGCTTTACGTGACCTTGGGCCGCATGACCACAGTGGTGGATACCGAGCGTTGGATGGATACCTGCGTGGTGGCTCTGAGCCGCGGATACTGCTCCGGCGCGGATATCTTCGCGGTGGCGTTGAATTCCGAGAGCGGCAGCTATTCCATGGGCTGGTTCGATCATTATTCCGTGGACGAGCTGAAGGAGAAGGCAAAGAGATTCCTGGGAGACACGCAGCTCACCGAAGAAAAGAAGCTGCAATACGGTCTGGAATAAAGGGGAAAGCAATGAAATTAAGAGATCTGCTGGTATATGATGAGATCCTGGTGCAGTGCCATGACAATCCCGATGCGGATGCCCTGGCCTCCGGATTTGCGCTCCATTACTACTTTACGAAGATGGGGAAAAAGGTCCGGTTCATTTATCGAGGGTTCAACAGGCTACAGAAGAGCAATCTGATGATCATGGTGGAGGAACTGAAGATCCCCGTGGAATATGCGCCTGTGCTGGAGGAGAAGGTACCTTTCCTGCTGACTACGGATTGCCAGTACGGACAGCGGAATGTAACGACCCCCGAGGCGGAGACCGTGGCGGTCATCGACCACCATCAGGTAACCGGCAGCCTGTCGGCTCTGGCGGAGGTCCGCTCCAATATCGGAAGCTGCTCCACCATCGTGTGGGACATGCTCCGGGAGGAGGGCATCGATGTCAATGAGGACAAGAACCTGGCAACTGCTCTGTATTACGGCCTTTTCACGGACACCAACGCCTTCTCCGAGATGAACCATCCTCTGGACCGGGATCTGGTGGACACTCTGATCGTCGATAAATCCCTGATCGCCCGGATGCGCAATTCCAATATTTCCATGGACGAATTGCAGATCACGGGTCAGGCCATTCTGGGGTATGAATATAACGATAAGAACCGCTATGTCGTTGTGGCGGCGCAGCCCTGTGACCCGAATATCCTCGGTGTCATCAGTGACTTCGTCCTCGAAGTGGATACGGTGGATGTGACTTTGGCCTACACATATCGCCCCACGGAGATCAAGTTCTCCGTAAGAAGCTGCGTCAAGGAAGTCCGGGCGGACGAGCTGGCGGCAGCCCTTGCCCAGGGAATGGGAGGAGGCGGCGGCCATATGCAGAAGGCCGGTGGAACCATCCGGCCGGAGCGGATGGCGGAGCTGTATCCCCGGTTCACGGAAGCACCGGAGGAGCAAAAGGCAAAGATCGCGGACGAGATCCTGCAGGAACGCATGGCAGAGTATTACAGCCGCTATGATGTCATCTATGCTAAGGATTACGAGCTGGATCGGACCGGAATGGAGCGCTACCGGAAGCGCCCTCAGAAGCTGGGCTTTGTCCCTGCCATCGATGTATTCCCGGAGGGAACTGTGGTCTTCATCCGTACCCTGGAGGGGGATGTGGAGGTGCGGATCGATAAAGATACCATCGTGATGATCGGTATCTACGGCGAAGTCTATCCCATGAACCGCAGGAAATTTGAGGCATCGTATCGGGTGCTGGAGGAACCCTTTGACCGGGAACTGGAGTACCGGCCCAGCATTAAGAACACCGCCACCAATGAGGTGAAGCAACTGGTTCCCTACGCGAAGACATGCGTATCTTCCGGCGGATCCACCATTCTGGCCCGGGAAATGACCAAAGCACTCAAGATCTTTACTCTTTGGGATGAAGAGAAGTATTACTCGGGAGTGCCCGGGGATTATCTTGCCACCCGGGAGGATGATGCCCACGACATCTACATCATCAGGAAGGATATTTTCCCGCAGCTGTACGAGCGTGTGTAGTCCGGATTTCGTGACGACACAAATACGGGAAGAAGTATTATGGATAAGACAAATATCGTACTCATCGGAATGCCCGCTTCCGGAAAAAGCACGGCGGGTGTCATATTGGCCAAGGTTCTCGGCATGGACTTCGTGGACGCGGATCTGGTGATCCAGAAACAGACCGGCAAGCGTCTGGCTCAGCTCATCGAGGAGCTGGGAGTGGAAGGATTCGTGGATCTGGAGGACCGGATCAATTCCTCCATCGAGGCAGAGAATACCATCATCTCCACCGGAGGCAGCGCGGTGTACGGCGAGAAGGAAATGAAGCATTTCTCCGAGATCGGCACTGTGGTTTATCTGGAAGTCCCTTATGAAGAACTGGAAAAGCGCCTCTCCGACATCCGGGGACGGGGCGTGGTCCTGCGGGAGGGTCAGACCCTTCGGGATCTCTATGAAGAGCGGAAGCCACTGTACGAAAAGTACGCGGATATCACGGTTTCCGAGGTGGGCGCCAGTGTGGAGCAGGTGGTTGTGGAAGTGGCAGAACGCTGGCAGGAAACCCGGAAATAACCCGGGGAGCCAAAAAAGGAAACGGTTTACTGAAAAAATATTGATAAATCCGTCAAATGCGATAAAATAAAGATACTTTCTCGCACTTTGCAACCTCACATGGGGGAAACTGTATGTCATTTATCTTTCGGCCGGACATGAGAGAGTCTTTTTTCGGATTCGCCGGGGGCATGTTTGTGTACCATGCGAACGAGAAGGAAGATATCATCTATGCGGACCTTGGGGTCCTGAAGCTGTTTGCCTGTGAGACGGAAGAGGAATTCATGGAATATGTGGGAGGAACCTTCCCCGGCATGATCTATGAAGAAGACAGGATGGCTGTAGAGGCAGACATCGAGAAACAACAATTCGGGACAGAGTCGGATACGAATCTGGACCATCTGGACTATGTGCAGTACCGGATCAAAGACCGCAACGGAAAAATATTCCGTGTGGAGGATTTCGGGCGGCTGATACAGGACCCTGTGGAAGGGCCTGTTTACTATGTGCTTTTACTGAATCTGGACGATCTGATCTTTGACCGTCTGTATCAGGAGCGTGAGAAGAGGATCCACGTCAGGAAGGATGAGATGTGGTTCGTGGAGCCCCTGCTGGATGACTCCCTGAATATCCTGTCCGAGTATTTCAAGAAGATCCTCCGGGTCAATCTGTTCACCGGCAAGTTCCGACCCATTCGTATAGTGAAGTCGGAATGGGAGGACTGGCCCGTAAAATCCGATGACTTCATGCAATGGATGAAGTGGATGGTAAAGACGGAGGAAATCCATCCGGACGACGCTGCGGGATTCCTGGAATTTGTCAGCATGGATTCCATGCGAAAGGCCATGAAGCCCTGGAAGAGCGGGGATGTGGTAAGCTACCGCTACCGGCGCAGAATGGGCGGAAATTACTATTATGTGGACCTGGAACTGCTTCCTTCCGTAAACTACACGGAGACCGAACCGGAAGTGCTGGTGCTGGTCCATGATATCGATGCCAAGGTCCGGCTGGACGAGGCGGAGAAGGAAAGCCTTGAGAAAGAGGGCTTACACGATGAGATGACCATGCTGAAGAATCGGCGGGCGTACGAGAAGGATCGTACGGAGGCCGTGAATTCCGGCAAGAGTGTTGCCATCGTGTTTGTGGATGTGAACGGCTTGAAATTCATCAATGACCGGCAGGGTCACGAAGCGGGAGATTACCATCTCATGCGGATGGCAGCGCTGCTGATGGAGTTCTTCCGGCCGGAGGATTGTTACCGGACCGGTGGCGACGAATTCATCGTCATGATCACGGGAGCACCCAAAGAATCCATCGATGCCAGAGTGGAAGATTATCGGAATGCATTAAAGGCAGACTCCATGCCCGGTGCTTCCATCGGCTACGCTTATTCGGACAGTGTAGAGAAATTCGACGAGACCTATCGGACCGCCGAGGCAAGAATGTACGAGGACAAGGAAGCGTTCTACACCCGTTTCCCCATGGCCAGGAGATGAAAGAAGCGCAGCATCCCGGGAAGGGGGCTGCGCTTTTCTGTAGCACAAGCCCGGCAAGCGGATGCATGCTTGCATGCAAATCCATTTGCCGGGCGTAAGAACATGGAGCACGAAGTGCGTAAGTGTAGCATGCGAAATCGAGTAGGAGTCAGCCTACTCGATTTCCGTGGATGACAGCATGCAGGACCGCAGGAGACGAGATATGGAGAGTATTCGAGGAAGGATATATCGTCCGGACGGGAAATTCCGGTATGGCCAGGTGAGTTGGACGGACGGGCTCATCTGGGAGGTGCTGGATCTGAATTTTGCGGATCTCACCGAACCGGAGCGGGAGCAGCTCATCGTCCCGGGCTTTGTGGACATTCATTCCCACGGCTGCATTGGGAATGATACCTGCGAGACTACCCGGGAGGGATTGACGGAGATGCTGGATTTTCAGCGTTCCATCGGTGTGACCTCCTATCTTCCCACCACCATGAGTTATGACGAGGAGAAGCTTACCCGGGTCTGCGAGACCATCGCATCGGTGGAGCACCCCACGTTAAAGGGAATCTATCTGGAGGGGCCCTTTTTATCCCGTGCAAAACGGGGAGCTCAGAATGAGAAATACCTGATGAATCCGGATGCGGACATGATCCGCCGGCTTCAGAAGGCGGCAAAGGGGCTGATCCGGGTGGTGGCCATTGCGCCGGAACTGGAAGGCGCCATCGACACCATCAAGGCCTTGCGGGGAGAGGTGATCTTTTCCCTGGCTCACACGATGGCGGACTATGATACGGCCATGGCGGCATTCCGGGCGGGAGCGACGCAGGTGACTCATCTGTTCAACGCCATGCGGCCTTATCTGCACCGGGAGCCGGGCCTCATCGGGGCCTGCTTTGATGAGGACCGGGTGATGGCGGAACTGATCTGCGACGGCATCCATGTTCATGACGCGGTGGTCCGCAACACCTTCCGGCAGCTGACTTCCCACCGGGTGGTGATGATCAGTGACAGTATGGAAGCCACCGGAATGCCCGACGGGCAGTACGCTCTGGGGGGCCAGGAGGTCCATGTTGAGGGCAAAAAAGCCACCCTTACGGATGGCACCATCGCAGGCAGCGCCTGCACGCTCTATGATTGTTTCTATCATGCGGTTACGGAGGGAATCCCGCTGGAGGATGCACTCTATTCCTGCACCGCAAGCCCGGCCCACGCCGTGGGCCTGTATTCCCAGATCGGTAGCATCGAGCCCCGGAAGCGGGCGGAAATGCTTGTATTGGACGAGGGCAGCCTGATGGTACGGCAAGTGATCGGATAAAAGCCCATATGTCTATCTCAGTTCGGGAATGGTGCCGCTCCAGCCGATGCCAAGGGTGCCGGGGCCAACATGACAGACGAGACTCAGGGGGAGATTTGCCCGGATAATGGTAAAGCCGGGGAACATCTCCTCCATTTCTTTTGCCAGGGCATCCGCTTCCTCCCGGCAGCCGGCGTAGGCAATGCCAAGATGCAGATCTGCCGGTGTGTAGCCCTCCGGGAAAGCTTCTTCCAGATCATGCTTCAGCGCCTCCAGCATGATCCGCTTGGCGGCCTTCATGCCACGGCACTTGGAATAGGCTTCCAGCTTCTCGCCGTGAAGCTGAAGCACCGGTTTGATGTTCAGCATGCTTCCCAATGCGGCGGCAGTGGGAGTGATACGTCCGCCCCGTTTCAGATATGCCAGGTCCTCCACCGTGAGATAGATGCTGCTGCGGCCGCGATTTTCCGTAAGGATGTGAGCGATGGTGGCGCCGGGCAGCCCCATCTTTGCCAGGGCCAGTGCGTCCATCACTGCCTGATATTGTGTGATGGAGACCCGCTGGAGATCCGGGACGAAGACCCGGCCTTCGTAATCCTCATCCTGAGCCAGCATCATGGCAGTTCCGCAGGAGCCGCTGAGGCCGGAAGACATGGGGATGTAGACCACCTCATCATGATCCTCCAGAGCCGCATCCCAAAGTCTGGTCACATCCGGGATGGCGGGCTGAGAGGTGAAGATCCGGGCACCCCCCACCTGCTTTTCGTGGAATTCCTCCTCCGAAAGGTTCATTCCTTCGTAATAGGTCTTATCATCAATGGAAAAGGGCATGGATACCAGATAGACCCCCAACTCCTGGGCCAGCTCTCTGGATATGCCGCTATTGGTATCTGATGCGATGGCAATTTTGGACATCGTTTCCTAAAACTCCTTTTTAAACAAGGGTTTTCGGCAGCGACAAAGCGCGCCTGTTCCCAACTTGTACTAACCTACCATAATACAAGTGACTTGAAAAACTACATGTAATAACATGGCGACGATATGATGATTACATGTACGTAAGCACGTATACTGATCGGGGAGATCAGGCGTGCCAAAATAGTCGGAAAAAAAAGAGCCTCGGAGGAATCAATCCTCCGAGGCCCTTTGCGTATATCCATCTTTATTTCTTTCTCAGGAACCATGCCAGGATCGCGCCGAGTACGACGACAATGCCGACAGCGATGCCTGCGAAAATGCCGGTGTTGCTCTTGGTCACGGTCTGCTGATTCTCAGGAGCGGGAGTTTCTGCAGGAGCGTCAGCAGGCTGGGTGTTGTCTACAGGAGCTTCCACCAGCTGATCCTCACGGACCAGAACCATGGCGGAGATGGCGTCTACCACCACATCGCCGGTTACGCTGCGAAGAGGGGTGGTGCCGGCCTTTTCGCCGTCCACATAGACATTCCAGTTGCCTTCGGGCAGGGTGACGGTGGTACTGTTGGCGTTGGGGTTGAACAGCGCGATGATGGCTTCGGCGGTCTCGCCCTCAGCCTGGGTGCCATCCAGCAGGAAGCCGGTCACATTTGCATCCAGCTCGGTATCCAGATCCAGAACCGTTTTGCTCACGGCATCTTCTGTGGTCAGGCGCAGAGCCTTGTGAGCTTTGCGGAATGCGATGAGGCCTCTGTAGTAATCGACGACTGCGGCATAGGTGGGATCGTCCAGATTGTCCCACTTCAGGCTGTTGACCTTGTCTCCGGAAGAGTAGCTGTTGGAATCGAAGGAGCCGTCGCCCTTTACCTTGGAGCGAAGCATTTCCTCGCCGGCCTGGAAGAAGGGAACACCCTCAGCCGTCATGTAGAAGGCGGCTGCCAGATTGTTCATCTTGATCAGAGCTTCGGTGTCCGCGTCGGGGCGGGAGATGGCCAGCCGGTCGAAGAGAGTGTTGTTGTCATGGCAGGATGCATACTGTACCACCTGCGCGGGAGAGGATGCCCAGATCTCGTTGGCACGGAAGGATATGCCCATGGAGTACTCTTTGTTCAGAGAGCCGGAAACATAACCGGTCTCGCCGGTGTTGAACACGCTGCCCTTCAGACCGTCACGGATGTTGTCATTGAAGTAAGCAAATCCGGGAGTCTGTGCGGAAGCACTCTGGGTTGCAAGGGTGTAGCCTTCCTTGGTCACATTGGTGCCAAGGCTCCAGCCCTCGCCGTAGAAGATCACGTCGGGGTGGGTCTTGTGAACGGACTCCACGATATCATTGATGGTGTCGGTATCCATGAGGCCAACCAGGTCAAACCGGAAGCCGTCGATGTGATACTCATCTGCCCAGTAGCAGACGCTGTCTACAATGTACTTGTGAACCATGGAACGCTCGGTGGCGGTATCGTTGCCGCAGCCGGAGCCGTTGGAATAGGTGCCGTCCTCATTGATACGGGAGAAATAGCCGGGTACCAGGCGGTTCACACAGAAATCGGAAGCACTGTAAACGTGGTTGTATACCACGTCCATGACCACGCTGAGTCCGTTGTTGTGCATTGCCTGTACCATCTGCTTTACTTCTGCCACACGGACTTCGCCGTTGAAGGCATCGGTGGAGTAGGAACCCTCGGGAACGTTGTAGTTCACGGGATCATAGCCCCAGTTGAACAGGTTCTGGGAGGTGAAGGTCTCGTCCACGGAACCGAAATCGTAGATGGGCAGAAGATGAACATGGGTCACGCCCAGGCTCTTGATGTGATCCAGACCGGTTGCGGAACCGCCCTTGGTGGTGGTGCCGGTCTCGGTGAGTGCCAGGTACTTGCCGGTGTGCTCGATGCCGGAGCTGCTGTCGGAAGACAGGTCGCGCACATGCAGCTCATAGATCACCGCGTCATTGATGGTCTCGCCTGCGTGAGGGTTGGTGTCGTTCTCCCAGCCTGCGGGATCGGTGGAATCCAGATCGATGACCATGCCGCGCTTGCCGTTGATGCCGGTGGTGCGTGCATAGGGGTCCACAACCTCATTCTTGAGGCCATCCTGCACTGCGGTGTAGGTGTAGTAGGTGCCGTTCAGGTCGCCCTCCACGGATGCGATCCAGGTGCCGTTCACGTCCTGAGTCATGGGGATCAGCTCCCGCAGATCGTCGTTCCGGGGATTGCCGGACTCATACAGATTCAGATACATCTCCTCTGCGGTGGGAGACCACACGCGGAAGAAGGTGGAAGAAGGAGAGTAGTTGGCACCCAGATCGTCTCCGGTATAGGTGTACTTGGACTCAAACTCTTCCGTGGAATAAATGATAGGCATGTTCACGGTATACTCCGTTTCTTCGAAATTGATCCGATAGCTTCTTGTTGTGTCCAGTTCGGCCTCCAGGGTGATGAGGTACTGGAAGTCACCCAGTTCTGCGATGTCCTTGATATCTGCATATCCAAGGCGGCCGACGATATAGATGGAATCCATCTGCTCGGGGCTCATCTCGCCGGTCAGGGTCATGGTGATGGTGGCATCTCCGTTGTAGCGGGCAGTCTTCAGCTTGGTGCCGGTGACTGCATCGTCGCCGTACTTCTTGGTGTAGCCCTCCACGCCGCTTTCCACGTACACGTGAACGGTACCGGAGACAACTTCCGAAATGTCAATGAACTGGTCCATGTTGATGTCCTTGGTCCAGTCCTGAGTGCGGACGATGAAGCCCACGGAGGAAACGCCGGGGGTCACTTCCATGGTGGCAACCATCTCGCCGTCTTCTTCCACGAAGGCGTATCCGGCGCCCTCGCCACCTTCCGGCCAGAGCCATACATCCCAGCCGTCATAATTTCCGTCTTCTCTGTGGTAGTGCACCTTCAGAGTGGGGCCTCCGTCTGCCTTGGCGGTCAGGGTCAGGCCGCTGATGTCTGCCAGCATCGTCAGCGCCATGACTGCGGTCAACAGCATTGCCCCGAGTCTTTTCAGTTTCTTTTTCACAATACCCTCCTTACTTTCCGCAGAATGCGGAACACGTCTTGAAACGTGAGTTTCCGGATGGAAACTTGGTTTTACAAAAAAAGTATAGGGCATAGAAAACGTTTTCACAAGAGGGAAAAGTGAATAATATGATATAATCATTTTCGTTTACTTTTATTATTTAGAAAGAAGTGGAATTTATGACACCAACCGTCAGATTATACGATGAAGATGCATACATGACTTCCTTCGAGGCGCAGGTTGTTTCCTGTGAGCCTGTGGGGGATGGATACGCTGTAGTGCTGGATCGCACCGCGTTTTTCCCGGAGCAGGGAGGCCAGACCCCGGACCGGGGAAGCCTGGTTCTGCCGGATGGTAGCAAAGTGGCAGTGACGGATGTGCAGATCCGGGGGGATGTGATCGAACACCACGTAGACCGAGAGGTCCCTGTGGGGACGGGGTTAGGGGGGCAGATCGACTGGGACCACCGCTATGAAAACATGCAGCAACACAGCGCCGAGCACCTTTTCTCCGGCACGGTCCACCGCCTTTACGGCCATGACAATGTGGGTTTTCACCTCAGCGACAACAATGTAACCATGGATTTCAGCGGGCCTCTCACAGAGGAGGAGATCTGCAATGTGGAGACCATCGTCAACCGGGCAGTCTATGACAATGTGGAGATCCTGGTGAGCTTTCCTTCGAAGGCGGAGCTGGCGAATATGGAATATCGGAGCAAGAAGGAGATCGAGGGGCAGCTGCGCCTCGTGACCATCCCGGGGTATGATGCCTGCGCCTGCTGTGCCCCCCATGTACGGCGGACCGGGGAGATCGGCATCGTCAAGGTGACGGAATGGCAGAATTATAAAGGCGGCGTCCGCATCCACATTGCCTGCGGCATCCGCGCCCTGCGGATCTTCCGGGCGGAGCATGATCTGATGGGACGTTTTTCCGTGGAATTTTCCGTACCCTTCGAGGGGATCGAAGAGCGGGTTTCTGGCCTGAAGGATGAGATCTATGTCTTAAAGGGGAAGCTGGCGGAAGCCAAGGGCAAGCTGGCAGAGCTGCAGCTGAGCACCATTCCTGCGGAGCAGAAGAATGTGCTGCTGGTGGCGGAAGAAATGGAAGAGCCCCAGATGCGGGGCATTGTGAATACACTGACCGGACAGCATTCCGGATATTGCGGTGTCTTCGCGGGAAGTCCGGAGACCGGGTACCGCTTTATCATCGGTATCGCAGAGGGCGATGCACGGGAGGCGCTTCCGGCGCTGCGGGCCGTTGCGGAAGTCCGGGGCGGCGGATCGCCGAAGATGGTTCAGGGGTCTGTTTCGGGAATCGAGAGTGACATTCTGCAAAATGTGTGGGATAATTTTTCATGAATATAGCGCAGTATTTTTTCGATCATTATATTATGCTGATCGAGCTGATCGGACTGACGGCTCTGCTCAGTTCGGGTGTGCATCTGCCGGAAGAGACCAAGAAGGCAACCCGGACGGCAGTCTTTCTGATCATCTTCGAATCCATTGCCTGGAGCATCGAGCTATGGACGCAGAATCACGACGGCCACGAGCTGCTTCGCTCCATGCTTTCGGCTTGTGTCTACAGCATGCATCCGTTTATCGTCATCGCCATCATCGATATGATCGCACCCATCGGACGGTATAAGGTGCTGCTGTATGTGCCGACGTTCTTTTACGTGCCCTTGATCTTTACTTCCCAGTGGACTCACATTGTCTACTATATCGACTACGAGAACCGGTGGCATTCCGGCGGGGAGTTCTCACGCTTTATCCCGTATTTTGCATTCTTCGCGTATACGCTGATCTTTATCGTGCTGTTCATGAAGAAATACATCAGGTACAACCTGCACACGATGCTCGGGGTTCTCTACATCGTCGCCGCCGGTCTGATCGGTGTGGCGGTGAACATGCTGAGGGATTCCTCAACGGATTATGCGAATATGTTTGCGTCTGTCATCGTGCTGTACTATCTGTTCCTGTACCAGCATGTGTCCCGGATCGATTATCTGACGGGCATGATGAACCGCCAGGCTTTCTATCATGACATGAAGCAGGAGGGGAAGAGTTTTACGGCCGCCTGTTCGGTGGATATGAATGAGCTGAAATGGATCAATGATTCCAAGGGCCACGAGGCCGGCGATATCGCGCTGAAGACGGTGGACAAGTGCCTGGTGAAGCATTCCGGCCCTCACAAGAAGGCGTACCGTGTGGGCGGTGACGAATTCATCATCTTGTACATCGGGAAGAGCGAGTGGGATGTGCAGGCTGATATTTCCGAGATGCGGGGCGCGCTCCTGCAGACGGAATATGTCTGCGCCTTCGGCTATTGCATGGTGACGGAGGAGACGGATCTGGAGAACGCGCTGCGAAATGCCGACAAGGCCATGTACGAGGACAAGTCCCGCCTCAAGCAGGCAGTGCTGGCCGCCGGCGGACAGCTGCATCGAAGAGCAAGCGATCGATAGGAGAGAACCGAATGTCACAGAGCAGGAAACATTCAG
>JAEEGL013611822.1_pt1 | contig 32759 bp, 32 predicted proteins | sample 9134231 | NCBI WGS metagenome assembly JAEEGL01 (sample SAMN16246548, study PRJNA631951) | gut metagenome | biome: gut microbiome; feature: rumen; material: fiber-attached | host: Bos | place: Iran: Karaj | collected 2018-10
AACAGATCCTTATAAAAGATCTTGTTGAATCCTTTGATCTCGAACTTTCGTCCTCCGGTGCTCCAGGTACCATCTGTGCTATATCAACCCTTGAAGAGATATTTGAAAAACAGGGTTATGAAATGTTGAGCAGGATACTCGGCCTTATAATCGCCACCTGGGAAGGCGCTCCCATGTCCTTAAGCTCCAACATCCTAAAAGGTGTTACAAAATTCATGGTTGCTTATGGCGATGAAGTTCGGGATGAAGCCTTCAAAGATAAGCTCAGTCAGATATCAATAAAAGAACTTGCCCGCACTGCTAAAGACAGGCGTGCCGGGTCTCTTGGTTATGCTGAAGCACTGGTTCTTGCTTACAACAATCGAAAATCCAATGGTGTAATTAAAATGGAAAAACTATATGCCAAGAAAAAGAAAACTTCCAAGAAAAAAGAAGAGACCGCATAATATAGCCATGGCAACGGGGCTGAAACAGCCCCGCTTATGTTCGTATTTCAATAAAGTGCCTCATATTCACCTGATCGATCGGGTGTATTTGCACCGCGGATAGCTGCTACAACCATAAAACTTCCCATTTCTGCCATTACGTTCTACAAGCCTGCCACCACATTCAGGACAGCTGATAGGATCATACTTCCTTGCAGACTTTCCCCTGTGCGGAATATTTATCTGGACTGTGGCATCAGGATTGTTCCTGGCACATTCGATACATGTTCCCAAGTTCACATGGTTCTTTCCGCCGTAGGACGAAAACTCTCTGTCCATGGCAATCTTTCCGCAGAACTCACACTTGATCCATCTGTTCCCATCAGGATCCTTGATAGGTGTCTCCTGCTGTTCAAATCCTGCAGCCATGTTGCGTGCGAACTCTTCCTGTGCTCTGCGCTTTTCAGCTTCAGCAGCCTCCTTCTCACGAATGAGTTGCTCCTCGCGCTCCCTTCTCTTCCGCTCGTATTCCTCCCGGAGTTTCTGCTCTTCCTCTAAACGTTTTTGGTGCTCAGCCTCACGTTCTTTCTGTACTCGTATTCGCTTGTCATGCTCAAGGTCCTGCTTCTTTCGGAATTCATACCACGCACTGTTATATGCGGAATCCAGGTTCTCTCCATAGAACAAAAGATTATTATCCTCATCGAAAGAGTAATCCCTTAGCATTCCATCGGAAACAACCGTCTCGCACCAAAGCCCATCTATATCCTGATCATAGAATACCGCTTCAAGACGTGCCTCTTCATAATCAATTCCATCTATTGACAAAAGCAGACAATACCCCTGTCTGCTCTGAACCTTCATCAGCCATTCCGGGAACTGTCCCTCAGAACCACCATTCATTATATCTGCAATATAATAGATCCTGATATCCTGCGTGTTCATATCAAGGATATCAAGTTTTTCATCTGTTATATTTGCTCTGTCATGGAAATAACTGACCGCCAACTTTCGGTTCTTTGATAGGAAAGAGAATTCGTACCTCCTGTCAGTGCTGGCATCAACCGTATTTATTGGCACTCTTGAATCTATATCTCCAGTCCCAAGCTTTTCATCGAGCCAACATTTCAATACAATCTTCGACTCTATCGAAGTTTTGCCTTCAGTAACTGCCGTGCATTCAAGCTCTGTATCAGAATCTTTTATCCTGAAATGCTGCTCCCTGAGATTTCTGTCTCCTGCGACAAGTATGAGGTTTGCACCACACCCACATGGACAGAATAATTCTCCATTCCTGCTCTTCTCACGAAGCCAGTTCAACTTTTCCGGGATATTGATCTGCTTTCCATCTATGATGGTAAAAATAGTCTCAATACCTATAGTTTTTCCATCACAAATCGCCTCTGTCCTCTGAGCCATTGCTCTCCCTTATCTCCTGCGCCTTCTTTTCCTCTCTTCCAGGAAATCAAAAAGCGATTCTCTGAAATCTTTATCATGTAACATTTACTAATCCGTTAGATATTCCAGAACCATATCAGGCCTGTATCCGGTTTCTTCAAAGTATTCTTCAAGAAATCCGGTCATATACTCATGTCTTTTTTGAGCGATATCCTTCGCTGCTTCGGTGTTCATTTCGTTTTTTAACAGGAGAAGCTTGTCGTAAAAATGCTTTATAGAATCCTCCAATGGCCTACCCGCATTTCCACCATAGGCAAAAGTCCTGGCTATGCCTATAGCACCGATAGCATCCAGTCTATCCGCATCCTGGACAATCTTCCCTTCCAGTGTTTCAGGACTTCTGCCCCTGTTCTTACTAAAGGATACCGAATTTATTGTCCTACAGATCTGCTCTATTGTATCCGGTGACAGATCATTTTTCTCCATAAAATGCCTGGCATTCAGATTGTTCTCAGTATTAAAAAGCTTATGATCATCCGCATCATGCAATAGTGCTGACAGCGATACTATAAAATCATCAGCTTCAGGATATGCTTCCATGATCTTTTGTGCATTGCGGTACACTCTCATGGTATGATCAGATCCATGCCCATCTGAATTTCCGGCAAAAAGATCTTTGACATAATCAGACGCTTCACTGATTATTGTATCTTCGCTTATCATAACAGGACGTCCTTCCACTCACTTTCTTTAAATCCTGTAATTACTTTTTCATTTGTAACAAGAAGCGGTCTCTTCACAAGCATGCCATCTGATGCAAGAAGCGCAAACTGTTCATCATCGCTCATGTCAGGGAGTTTTTTAGAAAGCTCCATATCCCTGTATAACATGCCGCTTGTATTAAAGAACTTCTTCAGTGGTAGCCCACTTTTCTCATGAAGCTTTCTGAGCATGGCTTCATCAGGGTGATCTTCCTTTATATCGATCTGCTCATACTTGATATTGTTATCATCAAGCCACTTGAGCGCTTTCTTACATGTAGAACATTTTGAATAACAGTATACCTTGTTCATATCCTTGTCCTTCCATCTCAGACACACGTTTTATAGTATCATTAATCCTGTTCATCATTCCCACTTTTTCCAAACTTCCGGCAGATAACCAAGTGTAGACTGCTTTCCATTCCTGACTACCGGAGTTTTGATAATCTGTTGATTCTCAAGAAGCTTTTCAAGCTTATCTTCATCCGCAATATACTGAATAAGAGCAACCGCATCTTTATCCTTTGCATCAGGGTTGATCATGTTCATGAGTCCACCATTAGAACTTGCAACAGAAGTAAGCTCTCCTTTGCTCATGCCCTTTTCCTTCATATCGACAAACTGGTACTTTATCCCGCGCTCCTTAAAGAAACGCTCTGCTTTCTTAGTATCATTGCACTTCTTGGTGCCAAATATCTGTATGTTCATACCTTATACCCACAATCTGCTTTCTCCGGCCCATCTATGCCCGACTCATAATGCGCTCTGAACTCCATGTTGATCTCACGGATCTCTTTTTTACCATCGATATAGTCCTGGTACATTTCGACCAGGCCCGCCATGCAGCCATCACAAGAGCCATTGATGTTTCCGATTGACTCTGCCACTATCTGTTCACGCTGCTCGCGGGTGGTATCTTTTATCAGAATTGATTCCATTACTTTTTCACTCCATTCATTCCCATTGCCTTCAACATTTCCATAGCCTTGGAATAGGATTCCCTCATCTTTTGAGGATAATTTGTGGCAAGGCCTCTGCTCTTTGCTTTTTCAAGCAGTTCTTCATCATCGCTGATAAAAAGTATTTCATCCTCACAACCAGAAATGTAATCAGCCGCATCAGATGAACTCATATGCTCCACATTGGCATGATGGCGCTCTTTTAGCATAGCAATCTGCTTTTCAAGCATTTCATCTTCCTTTTCACTAAGACAAAGAACAATCTTTGAATACACGCTTTATTCCTCCGCAGCAACTGTCTGATATATCAGATAATCCTCTTCACTAAAGTTTACTATGGTAATTTCCATCTCATAGGCAGAATTAACTTCAAGCCACTCCTTAACTTTCTTAAGTGCAATCCTGGCTGCATCTTTCTTGGGATATCCATACACACCTGTTGATATCCCAGGGAAGGCAATACTGTGAAGATCATTTGCCTTTGCAACCTCAAGACTGTTCCAATAACAGTTTCGAAGATCCACAGAATCAGATGGTCTTCCACTATAAATTGGTCCAACAGTGTGGATCACATGCTTAGCAGGAAGGTTATAGCCTCCTGTTATCTTAGCTTCTCCTGTTCTGCATCCGTTCAGCGTTCTACACTCTTCCAAGAGTTGTGGTCCCGCAGCACGATGAATAGCACCATCAACGCCTCCTCCACCCAGCAGCGAACTGTTCGCTGCATTTACGATTGCATCCACCTTAAGTTTTGTTATATCTCCAGAATGATACTTTATTGAACTCATTGTGCCTCCCAAAAATCATTCAAGGTTATTCAAACATTTCTTAACAGTTTGTTTACATGCTTTTTAATTTCGCTTAATGTTTGCAAGCTAAGATAAATACATCAAGAGGAACACAAATCCACTTGATACCCCACAAACAATAAAATTCTTTTTCATAACACCTCTCCGGCTTATACCCGGAGAGTCCTCCCTAAAACAACGCCGTGGCTTCATGTCACGGCTTTATATGCGCATTATCAGTTATAGTACTTTCCCCTATGCTGCCTTACTTCGAAGCCTTCTTTTTTCAGATCCGAATCCAGATAATCATAGCTTTCAGGATATATCTTCAAAAGATGCAACGGCTGTGGCAGCTTCTGCATAGCTTCAACCGGAATCTTTTTGAATTCAAGAACCTTGATGTATTCTTCTGATAAAGGCTCAATCAAATGAGCATATGCCTCTATCTGTAGGCTCTTAAGGTTGCCAAATCCACCATATGGCTCATAGATTGCAATCCCGACCTTCTTGTTATGCCTGAGTCCGCTGAACTTCAGACCTCCTTCCGTCAAAATATATATCACCCCATCAATGTAGTTGTACTCAATAGGTGTGCAGCGCACCAGATCTTTTGATGCAGTAGCAAGAGCACATGTGTTATGAGCTGAAATAAAATCATCAATACGCTTCTTCAACTCATTTTCATCCATTCCATCGGAAGCCTTATCTTTTGCAGACCAATGCTTTTCAGCAGAGTCATAGTCCACCTTGAACCCATCACGCATTGCATCAGACGCATATCGGCTTTTGAATTTAGCCTTCTTATCACGGTAGCGCTTTTCAACTTCGTAATATGGAACCCATATCTCGGCTTCTTCTATCTTGTCATAAACATAGTTTAAAGCCTCATCATCTGAAAGCTTTTCATTTATCTGTTTCTTATATGCTTCATACATCCAGCCTGCTATCTTGGCCTGCTGTTTCTGCTTAAGGCTGCTGTAACGCTTGTTTACTTGCAGCAGCTTTCCATTTACTCTAACGTGCTTACTCATTTCACTCTGCCCTACCAACTCTCACAAGTCCTCTGAAGAATTCCACTGCATCCTTCAGATCATTCTCATCAGGATGTCCCTTGGAGGTTCCTCCAACAAGCTTAAATGGGCCAAAAGTGTTGTACCCATGGCAGGTAAACTTACCAACAACTTCAGCATTTTTGCCTTTTACAGAGTCTGCCATAGACTTTGAGAAATCCTTATTCATGGCGCTGGTCATTATGTAAAAGATCTTTTTGTTCTGAGGAAGATTAACCTGGGCAAAGTTCTTAACCTGCTGATGGAACTGCGCAGCATAGATTCCTGATGCAAAACCAATAAGGTCATATTCTGACAGATCCTTCTCATGAATAACAGTTACATCAATAACATCTACATCGAACTCCTTAGCAATTGCATCCACAACCTTCTTTGTGTTTCCATGATGTGTTGAAGCATACGCAATACAGCATTTCATTTTTCATGTCCTCCCAAATCTCTATCATGTATTTTCAGTAACGGTCTCAAGGAATATCTTGTTATCAAAAGTCCCGCGCTTATCAGCTTTCTCTTTCCTGATGCGCTCCAAATCCTCGACGCTATAGCCTCTTGCTTTTGTTGCAGCGTAAACAACCTCAAGAAGATCTGCAAGTTCCTCAATGTTCTGATCCTTATGGTACTCAGCCAGCTCCTCATCAAGCTTAGCATCAACCATGCGAAGATATTCTTCATCATCCAGGATGCGCACTGAACATTCCTTATTAGACTCTTCTATAATCTGAGGAATCTTATCCCTTACAAGCTTGTTATACTCTATTACTGACATAGTTCCCCCTCGTAAATCCACTCCCGGAATCCGCTGTTTTTCGCAGCATCATAAACCGGATGAATGACATTATATAATCTCTTCCTGAAATCATCTTCAGACAGCCCATCACAATAAAGCTCCCTGGTGATTTCACTGCTATTAAGATGATATTTTGCTATATTGTCAAAAGAACTTCTTACTGCCTCATTCTCTTTTGAAAGCTTATATGACTGATATTCCAGCCCGGCAAGCTGAGAAAAATACTTGTCCCATACTGGGAGATTATTGCTCTTGCTGCTGTTTATGGACTTTGTCGTAGGATGCAGGTTCCATAATTCATCATGAGCCACATACTGCCACGGAACAAAGTGATCCACAGATATCTTCTGATCCACAAGTTCAATATTGCCATAGATATCCCTGATCTCCGGTCTTATATCTATGATCAGTTTCCAGTACTTTCTTACTCTTTCAATATCGCGGTTCTGAGGTGCACTGATTTTGTCCGCAATACCTGGCACACTCGGATTTCGTCTCTGTAGATAATGAATCAGATTCAGCTGCATCCATCCCATCAGGATTTCTTTATTCTTCAGAAGATATGGGATCCACTCCTCATTGATTCGGATAGCTGTTGATAGCTGCTGGAATAATTCAAAATAGTATAACAGACGCCTTTGCTGATTAATCTTATGAGACAGTTCAAGAGGCTTATTCCATTCTTTCTTATCTATTCGTATCTCATCGTAAAATGGTGACTGCAACCTGTAAGGAACATTTTTTATAAGTTCTTTTTTATATGCCTGAAGCTTCCTATCATCACTATTCTCAAGATATGAGATTATTACCTCTCGTTTCTCTGCTGCCGGGAACTGCTTAACAGCCCCGATATACTTAACTGCCTCTTCCAGATTATCTGTAACACCGCATGGTCCGAGATGTAAATGATACTCAGTGACCATGTACCATGCATCTGCAATCATCTCATTTATGAGTTCGTCAAAAGAAAATCTGGTGTGTTCAGGTGTTAGCTTCCTTAGAATGGCCTGAAACCAGAAAAACTTGTAGCAGTTGCTGGTGTCATCAAAAAGCCTGCTCAGATAACCAATATTCAGTTCTTCAGAATATGGCAGCCTAATCATGTTTCATTTCCTCAAAATCACCGTTTCTTATTAAGCTTGCGTTACTTCGTTGCAACTTGAATGATATTAAATCTAACATCATTCTTCATCTTTAAAAAATATCCTTCCCCCTGCCAGTTACTCATTATCAACATTTCTATCTTTATTGAGCCTTGCCCAATTCACCAAACCTATAATTGCCATTATCAGATAGATGCTCCTCTTCGTAAGATAAACAGCGTCAAAATGTGCTATATACATCCCAACAGAAACAATATCCGTAATAATCCACCATACATACTGCTCTCTATATCTGAATAATTCCAGTATTGTGGCAATAATACCAATACTAAGTGTAAATGCATCAAACCACGCCACTTCTCCACCTATTCTAACAAGAATCATATGATAAACACAGGCTGCAGCAACGATAACAACAGTGCATAATGCATTCTGCCACATAGCAAGTCTCTTGGTCTTTGTCTTCTGAGTAATCTCATGGTCCCTGTGTTTCGCCCAAAAATACCAGGATACAAAGTTCATGGGAATATAAAAAAGAATCTCTAACGCTGCCGTTCCCCAAATATGCCAATAAACAAGGTAAATTGCATATACGATAGTGTTTACAGTAGCAAAAGCGAAATTACTGATATTAGCTTTTGCAGTAAAAAAAATACAAATCACACCACACACTGCGCTGATAAAGTTAATTACCGTCAGCCATGCAGGATTACCATCTGCTGATCCTTGAGTAAATCCCAGCATCATAGCTCTGGCAGCAATGAATACCATCACAGCCCCCATCAGGTATTCATACCACTTTAATTCCTTAAAACTCTTTTTTACGTTTTCAATTCTCAAATTATCCATTTCTCTCTATCTTCAGCCAACTCCATCTCTCTTATTTCTGTTCCGCTTATTGGATAATGTATTCGCTTCACATCTACAAGTCTATGTACTGCCTCCGGGTATGCATGACTAAAATACTCTCCATAGGATTCTTCGCTACTGTACACAGCATCGAGCTGATTTCCTAGGAGATTCCTGACAAGCGGTGTTTCAGCCTCCCAATCCTCAGATCCATCGGGGAGCCTCAATCCTGTGATGTCGATTAACGATGGGATAATCCTGGCATACTTCCCGGCATCCTCACAAATCTTATTCATCTGTTTAGTTCGTTCTTCAACGGATAACCAAATTTCAGGGTGTGCCTTGAGAATTAGCTCTTCATCAGCACCTCCCCAAAACAATATTACATAGACCATTTCACATTCCATTGCTGCCGTTTCAACACAATAACGATGCCCCTTGTGAAAAGGCAGGAACTTTCCACCATACATGCCAATCTTATATTTCTTCATAAACACTAATCAAACCTTATTTCTTTCCCAGAAAAGCCTGTCAAAAGACGATTGTCTGCTGTATATACAAGTTGCCTTACATATGGTGCTTTTAGATCCCCGACTCTTCTAAAGTAGAACCTTATTGAGCCATTACCGGCATCATAGCTTCCGCTACTGCAGCTGCAAAAGTCATGATCACAGTACTCATTCCAAATATGGAATCTCTCATCATTTGATAAATCAAACTGCCTGGGGTCAATATAGTTCTCTACACAGAAAGAGTTGTGCCGGCTCAGTCCGATAAAACTGACATTCCTAACTCCAAGTTCTGACGCAAATTCCAGATAACGCGCCATCCCTTGAACAGAATCTATTCCACCCGCCATAAGAACACAGTTAAGAACTATCTGTGCCGGATCATTCATCTTAGAAATCACTCTTCCAATTTCATATGCAGAAGTAGTTTCAAAACCAAATAGTTCATTATTCTCTGCATCAGCAACCCTGTGTCGACTAACATGCACTGAATCTAACTTTTCCAAATCTAAGCTGCTAATAATATTGCCAAAACCAGTACCATTCGTGACTATATCTTTTTCAACCTGAGCACCACAGATATCCTGAATAATCCCTAATACTTCATTGACAGTAGCTGGATATAGCATGGGTTCTCCTCCTGTAAAGGATACCCCATAGATATAGTCTTTTATCAACATCAGCGTTTTCCGAAAAGCATCAGGGTCAAGAGTATCTTTACCACCTTGAACGCATGGATTGATACAAAACGGACAACTTCCATTACAAACATCAGTCAGATTAACATATAGCCATAGCTTTCCATCTTCCCTATTCAAATATTCACCATCAAGGCTGCAGTAGTAGTCTTTGATATTTAATTGCTGATTACCAATAGTTATAGTTCTCATATCAGCAGGAAGGAACCAGCATCATCAATAATCTGCGTCTGCGTTTTTCATTCTCATTGTATTCTCCTGGCCTACCAATAAAATCCCGCGCATTTTCTGCCAGGTACTCAAACTCCTCTTCTGCCCTTACCATAGCCCTCACTGTTTCTGCATCAGCTTTACCCGATTCTCTTGCCAATGCTACAGTTGCTGATAAAGCATTTTTCGCCAATGCCACCGAATACTTATCCCTTGGCTCAATCATCGACAATAGCTGCTGAAGATAAGATAAAAAGTTGCTTAATGTCATAAAATGCCTCCCTTCTCCTAACAAGTTGTTTGCTCAGCTTTTAGAATCACTCATTGTAACCCGCCCATGAAAGATCCGGTAACATTTCTTCTTTAATAAGCTTTCTAACATCTGCCTCACGTTCCAAAACATGCTCAAGATTTCTCTTTTGATAAAAATCTCCCTCTATAAGCCTCTCATAAAACATATTCTCGGCTGTAGTCAGGCATCTTGAAGCTGCAAGAAGATCTCTTTCGGTTCCGCATCCTTCATAGTAACAATCACCTAATCTCATAAAGATATCTGCACCTACCGACGGAACAGACTCATCTGAAAGCATTTCTGCACATTGCTGATAAATCCTGAAAGCTTCCTTCTCATCCTTTTCTACGTAGTAGCCATTTTTATAGAAATCTCCAACTTTGTACAAAGAGCGGAGATGACCATCCAGCGCCCCTTTTATGAAATAATTGAAGGCCTTTTCATAATCTTTTTTACCAGTGCGTCCATAGTAATATATGTATCCAAGGTTCTCTGTAGCCTGTCTATCGCCACCTTTATCCGCAATATGATAGTAATGGGCAGCCTTATCATAATTTTGCTCACCGGATCTCCCAGTATAATACAGTGATCCAAGGTCACAGGCTGCAGCACTGTTTCCTGCCTCTATTGCAGCCTCATATATTCCAGTTAAGATATCTGCAACCGCAGGATGCATCGGGTGTGCATTGTCAGCTTCATGAAGACTACCTGCTATATCCATTCCTGCTTCAGTGAAATCCTCATAGCTATCCTCATCGAAATCTTTCCAGAATCTTAACCTCTCCAGGCTCTCCGGATATCTTTCATCAACACTTAAAGCCTCGCAAATATCATCCACAGCAACATGCAAATCTTCAAAATTCTCTATCTTCATAACCAACACTCTCCTATCTTTTATTCCATAGGTTCCAGGTATTCAATAGTTTTTCCATTTGCCTTGGCATACTCAATCTCCCCACGGGTGCTTGAGCCTATATATCCGCCCACGTTGATCACATAAATACCATCAGACATATCTATTTTTCTACGATGCATATCATCAAGCATTTCCTTGGTTTTGGTAAGAGTACCTTCGTCCATGTTTTCCCAGACTTCCTGGTCTCCTGAATGGCCAAATAATCCAACGCTTATTACGATACACTTCTGTAGTGTAAGCCTCTTCTGCGCTTCCATGAATTCCTCTTTAAATCTCGTGCTGCCGCAAAGAGTTATTACCTTGTATCCTCCAACCATAGCTTGCAACCTCCATAAATCACATAACAATATTATAACCCCAACAAGCATCATACTTATATGCAAATTAAGCTTTCATGTATGGCTTATAGAGTAAGGATCTCATACAGATCCGGAGTGAGGTATTTCTTCAGAATCCAATCAGCATCCACTCCTCCGAACCCACCATAAAACTCCTCAGCAACACCACCAGCGATTGCTCCGAAGGTATCAGAATCACATTCCAGGGAAAAGACATTCCTGATGAAAGATTCATAATCACTGCTCTCATAAAAGCATCTCATTGCAGCAGGTACTGACCCTTGACAGCTTTCGTTCCACTTATATCTGGGACGTATCTCATCAAGACTATATGCGATACTATACTCATAATCATCCTTTGGATACTGTTCTATCACATAATCATATACTTCCTGTTTGCTCTTCCCATGGCGAGCCATCCATATGCAGGTTGCAGTAACTACAGCCCCCTTGATTCCTTCAGGATGATTGTGTGAAACAGCTGCTGTAGTCTCAGCCATTCTCTGCATCTCATCATAATCATCGTAGCACTCACCAACAAAAGCCACTCTCATCGCAGATCCATTTCCCCAGCTGTTATATGGTACATGAACATCACCATTTATCCATTTAAAGAATCTCCCGCCGTAACCGCTGAAGGGATATTCTCTTCCAACTGATACCATTGTCTCAACAAGATCTGCCCCAGTGACAAGTGCTTTCTTTATTGCCAGGGCCATTACAGAATCATCAGTGAAACCAATAGCATCACCTGATGTCAGCGGTACACTCTTCCAATCCAGATCCTTTGGCCTGTCAAACTCATACTGCGCACCTAATATATCTCCAAGAACTGCTCCTTTAATTGCCATAGTCATTCCCTCCATTTTCCAATTTACTCTTTACTGGTCTCTAAGTATTCTGCACTTAGGACCAATACACAGGATTTCCTCAGCATATTCCTGCGACGCTAAATCTATGATCTTCTTTATTCCATCTTCCACTGCAGGCGGTCTGTGATCCAGCCTGTGTGCATCGCTTCCCATATAATCAATAAGTCCGAGTTTTACAAGATCTGTAGCCAGTCTTTTCCTGGCAACTGACCTGTCGTTACAAAAACTATATGCATTTATCTGAATCTCAGCACCTTTTTCTCTTAGAACAGTCACCGATGCAGCATCTGCAAATTCATATCTTTCAACATGAGCTATAATCGGAATATATCCTGAATCCTTCAACTTTTCTATGCAGTAGAGTGCTTCCTTTAGCCCAAATCCATAGGTCGGAAACTCTGTAAGAACGCGTCTCCCAAAGGTCGGATATATACCTGCTTCCATCTTTTTTAAACATTCTATGATTTTTCCAGGATAGCAGTACATCTCGCAGCTAAGACCCATGAGCTGTATATTTTCGATTTCAACATCATTTATAGCGCGTTCCAGTTCTCCATATTTTCTCTGAACTCTGACGGAATCTTCATCAAAAGCACTGCTATGTGGTGTCGCAAAAACAAAGTCAACGCCCTGTCTGGCTTCCATGCGAAGCATCTCAAGTGCTTCTTCTATTGTTCTTGCCCCATCATCAACACCGGGAACTATATGCATGTGGGTATCCCATACACCATAACCACTAATCATATGCACGTCACCTTTATTCAAAACGCCTATTACCACGTCTGTTGTAATCTTTATTGATTTCTTCCGCCCAACCGCAGTCATCCATGTAGCACTCAGCTTCATCTGAATCTACTGACATATATCCGCATAGAGCATTTGAAACTCCGGCATAAACCTTAGCTGTTCCTACTTCATCATGGACATAATTAACTGCCCTACTCTTCTTAACTCCAAGTCTTTGTGCTTCTGCAAAAGAGTCTATGTTTGCACCTATGAATATGAACTCCCAGCCATATTTTTTCTGTTGCTTCTTAACCATTTTCTGGATTTTATCGTAAGAGTATTGCCTGCTGGCATTTTCCATCCCATCTGTAGTTATCACAAATATTGTTTTTGTAGGTCTATCTTCTTCCCTGGCATACTTGTGGACATTTCCTATGTGATGGATAGCTCCGCCTATGGCATCAAGAAGCGCTGTGCATCCTCTGACGTAATATTGCTCATCAGTCATTTTCTCTATTTTATCCAACGGCACTCTGTCATGAAGTACTTCGCACTCATCATCGAAAAGCACAGTTGAAACAAGAGCCTCTTCTCCGGTCTTTTTCTGTTTCTCCATCATGGAGTTGAAGCCTCCGATTGTATCAGCCTCAAGTCCGCTCATTGAGCCGGATCTGTCCAGAATATATACGATCTCAGTTAAATTCTTATTCATGATAAACGCCCTCTCTTTCTTATTTGCTGCAGCCAATTGCTGCTTTCTTGTTTTCTGTTGAGGTAAGTTTATCAAATGAACTCAAAAAAACGGTCGCTTACGAAGCGACCGCTGTAAATCAAGCAATTATGCACTTTAGACCATGTTCTTCAAGTTGGATGTCCAGCTCAATCATGTCATATATCTTATGCTCTATGAAATATTTGAAGATTACATCCGTTTTATCACAGGGCGATAACGCATATCCAGCTCTTGCCAGAAGATCCCTTGTTTCATCCTCGTTCAGCTCAGCTCCCATGCAAAGACACATAGCTGTCAGCTTGGTAGGGTGATAGTCCGGATTGTTCTTAATCTTGGAAAATACCTTTTTATCAACAATAGCCTTGGTATAGACCTCCGCATTGGTCTTTCCTTTACTCTTTATAAGGAACATCAGATATTCAGAAAATGTATCTGCCAGGTGCTGCATTCGCTCATCAAGCCTAGATTCAAGGTTTTCAATATCATCAGACTCATAATAATCGTCATCCCCAAAGTTGTAGCTCTCATCTTCTGCTTCATCTGCCTCTAGCAGTTTATCAAGTTCCTCATCCTTGCGATAAGCTGCAGATTCAGCCCTGGCACCAAACAATCTTCTGCTTACATTTTCTCGTACCCTCTCATAGGCATCAAATCCGGCATCACCTCTGTGAACAGAGCCAAAGCGCATGTCCCCATACTCTTCTTCGCGCTTGTCATCAACATAGTTGTGATCTATATAGGCTTCAAGGTCTGGGTAAATACGCTCACCCAACTGGGTTGCCCTGGTTCCGAATACAACAAGATAAATCAGCATGTCAGTATGTAAAAGAAATGCGTTTATCTCATCAACAGCTATCCTCATGCCCTCTTCCTGCGGATATCCAAAGCTTCCTGTTGCTATAAGCGGAAATGCAATTGATTCAATACCATTTTCTTTGGCAATTCTAAGGCTATTCCTATAACAGTTACGAAGCTTTTCTTCTTCGCCACTGTTTCCATCGATAAAAACAGGACTCACCGCATGGATTATATACTTTGCACGCAGCTCAAATCCTGAAGTAATTGCTGCTTCTCCCTCAGCCATATTTCCAATTTCTTTTCTTGCCGCTATAAGCTTCTCGGCTCCGGCAGCCTTATGGATAGCTTTATCACAGCCAGCTCCGACCTGTTCAAAAGTCGATACAGGATATCTGCTGGCAGTGTTAACAATAGCATCACACTCCATCTTGGTTATGTCGTTACGAACAATCTTAAATGGCATACTATTCCTCCTTAATCAGAAGTCATCATCGAAGTCGTCAGGATCAAGGCCTGCATCTTCAAGAGCTTCCCTGCGCTCATCAGCATCCATGAACTCCAGCTCATCTCTATCTAGGCCTGCCATTTCAAGCTCATCCTCAAGTTCATCTTCCTCATCATAAGAGCTGCCGGATGAAATCCCATTATGGTCCTCAAAAAATGTGTCATTGATAAATGCTGCTTCAGCAGCATCTATATTTCCGTCATGATCAAGATCAAATGGTCCATTACCAAAAATTCTATCAAAAGGTCCAGTCATATCAAATCCCTCCTGTTTTCAAAAAAGGGAACAGCATTATGCCATTCCCCGTTGTATTAGCCTTTCCCATCAGTGATGATCGTTCCAATAATCCTCAGCGGCATCATAGGCCTCATCTTCGTCATCGAAATCATCTTCATAATCATAGAATTCTTCATATTTATCATCAGCAAAATCCTGAGCTGATTTGTAACTATGAACATCATAAGGATCATAGGATTTCTTTGAGGAAGATTTAGAACTGCTCTTCTTTGAATCTGAATACCTTGAAGTGCTCTTGCTTGTGGTTGATTTGCTCGATGAAGTCGATTTCTTCGTGCTATAACTGCTGCTCTTACTTGTAGATTTTGTTGTGCTTGTTTTTTCAGCATGTGTTGAACAATACCTTGTACCATCAACTACCTTGCTGGTACATTTGCTATTGCTGCAGGTATGTTTAGAGCAATAACTGCTGTCCTTTGAAGCATATCCCCAGCATCCACTATAGGCACAAGCTTTATAGCCTTTCTCTCTGGCGTACTCTGCTGCATGCTTATCACAAAAAACTGTTCCATTCGATGTATTCTCTGCACTGCACCCGTTATAACCACATCTGTCGTATGCATTTACTATTATGCTGTTGTCTGCAACACCTGTAAAAAGCAGGATAACTGCTGCCATTGTCATAATCACTGTTCTCTTCATAATAACTACCTCCATTTCCGGTAAAAGAGCCTCTGACCTATCTTAAGAATAACTCTGGTTTCTTTCAGGATATATAACTGCTTCGGCGAATATCTAATCGCTATTTTGCCTTTCCTGATGATTTCATTCTGCCATAAATGCTATCCAATAAACGCCCCTGTATACACGCACATCAGTTTGGTTTTCGCGCATTACGCATTACGCATGTTTCCTAGCATTTAGTAGCATAACTTCCTTTACATATCCCTCTCTTTTATCCTGTGGAAGAGCATTATACTGATACAAAAACAGTTTTTCCATTATCTCTCTGCAGCTTTTGGAGCCACAATTCCTGATCTTATTAAGCTCAACGCCATCGGCTATCGCCTCAGCAAGTTCTCCGACATTTGAATAACCGGCTCTTTTTAGTGAGTTATATGATCTGACTCCCAGTTCAAGGGCTTCTATCGGCGTTTCACTCATACTTTTATTCAGATATAGATTGAAATAAAACTTCCCTCCTCTTTTCTCGTGCACCTTATAACCTGCTATTGCCTCAATTATCTGTGCTAGCGTTCGACTCTGATCCTGGTTCATATCTGATTCCTCCATATACATCCTTGATAATCTCCCGGACCTGACGACAATGATATTCTTCAATATCATCCATGCAAGCCTTCTTGATTATCTTGGCCATGTACTTAATCTGCTCGGATGAATCAGATACAGCAACAAGGTGAATATGATACTCCTTAAGGGTAGTGTATATCTGACGAACATACATCGTCCTTGTACTAACATACTCAAGAACCCGATCAAAGCCCTCAGGGGTAGTAATAATATCAATCAGCATGATAATTTCATCATCACGTTTGATATAGGTATTATATCCTCGGATAATTCCAGCTTTTTCGAGCTTATCAACCCTCTTCTTGGCTGCCACTCTGGAAATACCCAGCGCATCTCCAATCTCCTGATAGCTCATCCTGGCATTTCCCTTGATCATATCCAAAATCTGCTTATCTTTTTCATCCATCCAATTTGCTCCATTCATCAGTGTCGACTCTGATTAAGCACATTATATGAACCACGAAAATCTTATGCAATAGCAAAGGTTACGAAACGCAACCTATCGGTTTCGTCCCGTAACCCCAGCACTAATCGCACATATAAACATCAATGTATATCTCTATCCAGGTATCGTCCGGATCCAAGTCTTCTCCTATATCACCACCATTAACAATCCCAAAAAGCTCTTTCCCGGCATCCATCAAGTGATACAGAACCTCGTTCTTTCTCCGGGGAATATACCCCAGTTTCTTTCCCTTGGGATCCAGGACAAGGATTGCCTTCTCATCATATTTATTCTTAGGTTCAAGACGAAGCGTAACCCTATCTCCCGACTTAAGAGCCTTGGCCAGTTTGTATATGGATTTCACATGCATGGCACCATTTATCATGGTATTCATCAGAAATATATCTCTGGAAAAGGGAAGCTGCGTATCTATTCCCTTCTTACTCAGAATACTGGCTGTCATAGCATCATTCTGTACATTACTAAGTTCGTTTTCTCCCATTCATGCACTCCTTATGACTTCTTTCGCTTACGTTTCTCTGCTTCCTTCTGGTTCTTCTCTGCAACCTCACTTAGTTCAAGAATTTTCTTTTGCAATTCTATGATCTTATCAGCACAGGCCTTGTTATAATCTACAAGTTCCTCCTGTCTCTTGGCAACAGCAGCCTCATCAGCAAGGAAATCCTTCTCGTTATATGGGAAGCTGTCCTTTATCTCATCAATATGCTCCATGAGAACTATTACTTTTTCCGCAAGCTTATCCCTGAGCTCACGGAGCTTTATCAGATCTTCCGGCGTATCACTGTATTTTTCTGTCAGTTCAGTATCATCTAACTGGTCAGCAATCTCCCGGAGTGTTTCCAAATCGCCTTCAGCGTAGGCTTTCTGCGCTTTGTTCAAAAGAGCCAACTCAGCCTCAGTGGCATCAGGATTGGCATCAGGATGAAGCTTTTTTACTATATATCTGTAGAGTCGCTTCAGCTCCTGCTTGGGTGTCTCATGAACTTCTTCTGCACCTGCTCCTTCAGACTCTGCCTTATTATCTGCTTTGGAATCACTACTTGTCTTTTCAGAATCTTTCTCTGCGGACTTGTCGTCCTCAGACTTTGCCTCATCAGCTTTTTTTCCTGAATGTTCTGTTGAAGATCCGTCTTTAGAACTTTTTTCATGCCCGGAGAAGTTCTCTCCTCTGGCCTTCCACTCTTCCTCAGCCTTTTCTTCGTTCTCCTGATCCTTCTTGGCACGACGCTTAGCGTAATCACTGTCACGCTTCATATCCTCAGCCTTTTTATGAAGATCCTCTTCGTATTCCTTGTACTCCTGCTCAATACGCTTCTGGACATCCTCATACTTGGCTGCTTCCTGCCTGTTAATCGCAGCCTGTAAAAGCTCTATAGCACGCTTAAGTCTTGCAATCTCAAGCTGATAGGCCTTGGCCTGATACTCAAGATTTCCGACTTTCTGGTCATACTCTGCCCTAAGCTCGACGCACACGTGGTTCTCAAGATCGTCTATCTCTTCTGCCAGTGCAGCCAGCTTAAGCTCCAATTCAAGGATTTCTTCTACAAGCTTGTCATATTCACTTACTACCGGAACAATTTCCGCACTCTTTCTTCCCATTAGAATAATCTCTTGCCGGTCTTTGCCAGGATATACGCTTCGTCATAGGTACAGTTATTCTCCCGGGCAAACTGTATCAATGCCTTGTCAAGATATGGATATTTCCTGGATTCCACAAAACCTCTGTCACACTCAAGCCATGCTCTGTGGTAAAGTGCTTTGAGTTTTTCTTCATCAACATCAAATAATCCCATAACATAGCCCTCCAATTCGTAAGACAGCACCTCAAAAATTTATAGTGATTCTTTGGAAATCAATCCGTTCTTCATGCAAATGTCAAGATCAAGCGTCTTTTCTGAAATCTGTATTTTTTTACGTTTTCCTTTACGAAGTTCGAACTTAACTGTAATCATATTGTTTTTCTTAGCGATAATCACACCACTTCCGAACTTATTATGGATTATTCTGTCCCCAATCTTAAAGCCATAAGTTGCTGGTTTCAGCCTCTCCGGTTTATCATTCCTTATTGATTTTGAATTTTTCGCCCTAAGCAGCTGCGCTTTCTTTTCATCAAGATGTGTCACTGTTTCATCCAATTCGAAAAACTTACAACCGCGCCATGAGTTATATCCGTCTTCTGGTAAATATAGCGGTCTTTTAGAACATGACTTATCTGACGATACATAGTTTTGGCAATCTTTACATGAAATTTTTCTCTTCAGTCCTTCAATATGCTCAATTGTAAATGAGCTTTCATAACCCCATGCCATAATTAAAACCTTCCTGACTTACCCCTTAGGCAGTTACCCTTACTCTGGTATTATCAATATTCTCATCTACTACAAGAACAAGATTACTTAACGCTCTGGTGTATGCAATATATTTCTCGTTTTTAGTCATCTTATTTGGCACTACGTATACTCGGTCAAATTCTATTCCCTTGACTTCATCTACATACATAAGCGAAATTGCACCGTTTTCTATTCTTTCTCCAATTGCACTCCTTATATCACCTGGCAAAATATCCATATTAAGGTACTGCCTCTTCCTTATACGCCTTGGAACAAGTATTGCCACCCTTTCGTCCCCAAGCTTAAGAGTTGAAAGTTCTTTTTCCAATTCTCTGCGAGGGATTTCCTTGACTTTTGCTCCATCAACACCTGTTTGGAAAACATTCATTCCAAAACTGTTATTACAGAATCTGGTTATCTGATTAGTATTTCTGTAATTCTCGTTGAGTGAAAACTCTTTCATGTGAAAGTATTCCCTAAGTTCCGACCAGTCGCTTATTCCCCTGCCGGGTTTCAAGAGCTGATTTGTATCACCATAAATGTTGAGAATAATGTCTCTATTGTTCAATTCATATATCATCTTATATTCATTGAAGGACATGTCCTGCGCTTCATCAACACATATATATTTCAAAACACCTACAGTCTTGTTATAGAACCTCATACAGAACAGTATCTGCGCATATAGATCATACCTATGTAGGCCACGAACAACCTTAACCTTATTCTTCTCCCTAAACTCTCTGGTGGTATTGTCAAAAATGATGTTAAAAGTATTTATTGCCGAATACTCTTCTGTCTTTTCCTTCAGATAAGCTACTGCTCTTACAGCATCAACACTATATTGATCTTTTCTGCACGCATCCAATTTGTCCTGACATTCATTCATTTGCTTTGCAACATCGTCTCTATCAGCCAAAACTAACGGCAGTTCTTTTTTAGGACGTTCGCAAAATCTTATATTATCCTTTACGGATTCTATATAAAGCGACACGCTTCTCATCCATGACAATATCTCTTCATCTGTCTTATCTTGAAAATCAAAATCAAATACCCTTGTTGCCTCATCAAGCTTTCTCTGTTCACCATTACGCTTCCTAACAGCTGCTGTATGCTGTTTTTTGAGTTCATCAAGCTTAGCCTGTTTCCCAAATGGAAGAAATTGCCTTTGAACTTTATCCTGACTGAATTCTATTTCATCAAGAAGTCCCTGCTGTTCCTCAATAATCTGCTTACTATCGGAAATAAACTTACTTATTTTTGTGTTTATTTCTGGTACAGCATTTTTTACGGCTGAGTTAGCCAGCTCCTCTAATTTAGGTATACGTTCATCAAGAGATGCCTTCTTTTCGGCGAGCTGTTCCATCTGGTTCTCTAACTCAGAGAGTTCTTCTTTCTTAGTTTCTATCTTTCTTTCAAAGCGCTCTGCTCTAACCTTTATCGAAGGAATAAAAGAGGCATCTGTATCAGTACTTGGTTCAGAATATGACTCATCAAAATACTTACAAACACTTTCCAACATTACAGCAAGTTCGCTTCTGTTTGCAATTACCTCATCATACGCCCTATTGAATTGTTTTTTGTATTCATCTGAATATATGTAATCAACAAAGCTTTGATTAACATATATTTCAGAAGCTATAGTTTTATTGTTCGGTATAAACTCATATGAGTACGTCTTAAGAACATCAAGGTAATACTGCTCAACCGAAATTCTTGTTATATTTCCAATCTGCAGACTAGATGCCAAGCCATTGATATGAAGATTAAACTGTTCATTTGGAGTAAGTATTATAGCCGTGGAAAAATCAAAATCCGGATGGTTATACTTTAGAGACGATAATCTGTGAAGCAACACCATGGTCTTTCCAGATCCTGCACATCCTTGAACAATAATATTGTGTGATATATGCTCATCAACGATTGCATTCTGGTTTTCCTGTATTGTAGCAATAATATCAACTAGATTATGCTGCCTTTTTCTTACGTTCAGAACTCTTATAAGGAATGGATCAGTAATTCCATTTCGGAATATCATATCCTCATCAGTTCGCAGATTTACATATCCAAAAAGCTTGGCATTCTCTAGATCAAACGATCTGGAAAGTTTAACATCATATTGTTTACCATCCTTGATAAGATTCAGTGTTCTATAATTGACCAGTTTCTTACCAAAGTTGCTGTTATATGAAACTACCCTTTTCTCTCCATCAATTTCTATATCATCTGCCCCCAGGTAATATGTTTCAGTTTTTCCTGCGAATGTAATATCTACACGATAGCTGTACGGCTTGTCTTTATATTCATATAACGATTCAAGCCGTTTTCCATATGTATTATTACTAAGGAATTTGGCATATTTCAATGCATCATGATCACCAATGGCATATGGATTGACATAATCTTTTGCATTTAGAATACTATTTACACCTTTTTCCAAATCATCTTCCAATCCGGCAAGGTGGTTTTTTTCTAATTCAAACACTTCTCCAGAAGTAATCTGATAAGACTCTTCCTCCACATCCATAATAATAGTAACTTCAGGTCTTCCAATCCCATATATAACTTTATAGTCCTCTTCAGACAGGTAATACTTCTGACATTGAGAACAAAAGCCAGCAGCGCACAAATATGCATTTCTGCCATTCCTCTTGCCCTGAACCATCATGACAATCTCGACTTCCTCAGTATCATGATCTTCTAAGGGACAGTAAACTGAATCGGAAACTACTACAGTATCCTCTTCAGAAAGTCTATAAAATGAACGGCTGTTTTTATAAGTGAACTTTGAAGCCTTCCCATTATCTATGTAATAATCCGGTTTGATGTCCTTGGATGAATAAACCATTTTCTTTGGCTTATTCTCCGTAATTTTTTCAAAAGTCGGAGCTGTAATTCCCTGAGCAGCACATTCTGATTCCAAATCTATAGCCTTGGTCCTACGAAGCATGACTTTTTCACAGCTCTCACAGTAATAACCAGTAAAAGGAACTTTTAGATTTCTGTCAGCAATGACATAGGGATACGCTTCAAGCTTCTCCCCATGTATTGGACAAATAGGTTTTTCCTCTATCCACTCATCAGGAATATAAATTTTCTCATCATCGCCAAGCTCAATCTCCCCCAACTGACTTCTTATGTAGGCATTAGAAGTCTCCAATGGGAATACTTTAGCGACAACCCCTCTCTTAATCAGCTCATCTTCAACAAACTTCTGATATTCTTGCAGATACAGCCTGTTGCAGTCATCACAATAAAACGCACTTACGCCATAGATGCTTCCATTTTGGTTATACTTAAAGTGAACTGTCCTGAACAGTTTTCTATGTATCTTGCAGTTTGTCTGTCCATCATATACTGTAAATGCTTCGAACGGCTCCAGTGATTTTTCAAAAAAATTCGAGATTTTTAGTCCATCATATATGTTTTCGGGAAATAAAACAGAAGACTCCTCTTCCTGAGTCATTTCCTCTGAAGTTGGTACATCTGCTATCTCTTCCAGAGCATAATCTTCTGGCTCAAAGAATTCATCAGCGTCAATATTTTCGCCATGCTCTTTCTGCACTGAAGCAGCGATAATGTCAGCCGCATCAGCAGGTTGATTTGTAGTATATCCCAATGCATCAGCCAAATCTGGTCTACTCTCAATAATCGCTGCTTTTCGTGCATCTGGTAAACCATCGAAGTAGTTAATGAATTCTTCTGGGATATCATTAACATCCATGCTATCTATATCACGCTGCGTAAAAAAGTTAAGCGCCATCTATAATAAATCCTACTCTTTCGCAAATAATTCAAATGCCTTTTTTAAAGCAAGTAAGTGTCTTGGGCTGTATTTTATCAGTCTTTGTTTTCCTTCAGGCATTTCTATGGTTATATCAATAGGTTCATCATCGTCGGGTATAATTTCTGCTGCCATAACCTGATCATAAATTGTAGAGATTTTTTTTGAGCAATAATTATATTCTGCCGCACAATTAGGACACAGGCTCAAGGAATTCCATCCTGTGTCAAGGCTGTTGACAAGTTCATCATATAACGAACTAGGTTTGATAACATTTATAGCCTCAAAATATGAATCCCCATTCCATTTCACGATCCTTTTATGGCATATCTGACATACGCCATCATACTGCAATTTTAAAAACTGTTTTTCCCCTTCACTTGATTGTTGCCTGGTAAAATATGCTCCTCTTGCGGCAGCTGTGTGATTCTGCAATGAATTCACCAGCTCCTCTTCTAACTTTTTCTCTCTTCTGGCAAGCGCTTTCTCTGAAATTGCGGCAACTTCAAATTCTTCAATTCTTTCCTCTGCGCCCCCAACCTGGCTTTTATCGCCTCGTTCCAATCTATCCTTCAGGCTACCCTTCTTTTCCTGCTGTGCAGCAAGTTTGGCCTCGCTCTTCGCTTTTTGCTTCGCCAGTTTCAGAAGACCATCTTTGTCTGACATCAATCTTCTTATCAAATCGACATCTGCCTTGTCTCCAAATTGCTCTTCCAAATATTCATATAAGGCATTCTTAACTTCTTTGAATGGAATCGCGGCTATAATTCTCTTCGCAGGTTCATAGCCATCAATCAAATCATCCCTGTCGACGTCAATAGGTCTTTGTGGCTGAGGATTACCTTTTATATATATCCATTTTTCATAACATAGCTGCATACCCAACATTGAATACGCAACCATACTGTCAACATTTTTACCTGAAAAATTCTGATCATCAGCACCTGTTAAATCGCCCTGGATGTCAAACTTAACGGCATTTCCATTCAAGAATTTGGCTATCTTTTTAGATTTTTCCGGACTCATGTTAACAAATACATCCGGAAATCCAACAAAATTAAAAGCCCAGTCAAATTTCTTGGAAAGATAAGCTTTGTTTAACACTCTTGTTTTAAGCTCTAAAGCTGCGTCTCTACCACAATACCGGTCATAAATTTTATAATATTCTTCCTTTGTGACGTGCTCCTCTCTGATTCCCAGTGAGCATCCAATCTTTTTGAAAAAATCCTCATCAAGCCTTATATTAAGCACAGTATCATCGAAATAACTGTTTGCAAGGAAATGCAGATTAACTATTCCTCTGATAAGATCATATCCTGTACGAGTATCATTGGACTGAATATACAATTCGCTCGGTCTAAACCACTCACTACCATCAGTAACAATATACTTATCCTGAATCTGTTCAAGAATCCTCGGATTCATATATATAGCATCTTTGATAGCCTTAAGGTCTTCTATATTCTCCCTTATATGATCTTCTGTCTTAAAGTTCACCTTCTTTCCCACATACTTGGGCAAGATTTTGTCGATGGTCTCTCTTTCCAGATCATATTCCGGTATTCCGAGTGCTCTTTCAAAGAAGCTCCTGATAATTTCATTTTTTCTAAAATCATCTGCAATCTTATAATCAGCAACATTTGGATTATTAAGGTATACCTGCAGCTTACCATCTTTTTTTGCACATATCTGCTTCCCGTCAGTCGTTCTGACAAGCGGAATAGCTGATACATCCATATAATGGCTTTGTTGAACACCACGCTTGATGCAGAAACTCTCAATACTCCCCATCAGACGTTCTGTCCAATGAATATCTTTTTCCTGCAAAAATGGGGCATCCATCTTTAGAACTAAATGTCTCCATTCGAGAGTTTTAAAATCAAAGTTTTTATCTAAAAACTCTTTAAAGTTGCTGTAAGCATTGGTTGAAATCTCTTTTGACAGCCAATATAGCTTATGATTCCCCAATAGTCTTTGAAGATCTGTATCATTAAATGAACCAACAATCCCCATGTTCTCAGGGACACAGATTTCATCAATACTTTTATAAACGCCATCCTTATTAGTAGGCAGAATCTTCTCCCCACTTTTGATAATATCTATACTGTTCTGATATATGGAATACAGAATATCATCCGCATCATATTCGTATATAGGAAATACTTTACTCAGTCCAGATAAAGTTAAATACTCATTATCTCTGAGCCACAAGAACGCATATGTAATAAGCCTACCAAGATTATTGATAAGCATAATGTTATGTCGCCCAAAGTCCTCTCCTTCTTTGAAGTTGTCTCTGGCCGGAGTTGTGTCAAAAGGCGCATGAATATAAAAATTCTGATGCGCTTCTCTTGCCGTTGGGAAAAACGCATATATCTTTGAGTTCTTTACTTCCTGAAGTTCTTTTCCATCGACTTTAAAAATGATGGATGTAGCCTCTTTTTCTGCATCAGTAAAGAAAATATAAGTATTTTCTGTTTCATGAGCTACGTGAGTACGCTGATTCTCATAGGTTGTAAGCAGGCTCAGCTCATAAACATTTTCCGAACCATTTACTGCACCTTTTTCTTTATTTATAGTTATTACGTCTTCAAATCCATCAATCTTAATCTCTATATCCCTGATAGAATCAAGAATTATAACACTTTCTGCTGTTATCTTCTTTGTAAGAGCCTCCCTGATTTCCTTGAAAGCAATATCCTTTGAAACAGCAGGCTTATCGAAAGGAATTATCATGCATGTTTCATCATAAGAAAGCCCAGGCTTAGAAGTCACCTCAAAAGGATTCAGATAATCTCTTATCTGAAAGCAATACTCTCCAGAGTATATTTCCGGTGTTGCTGTATAACCATACACCGCCTTAAACCCGATTCCAAAATGCCCAATGCGAGTTCCATCGCCCTTCGTACCATCAGCAATACCACAGACGCCAATAATATCTTTTTCGTTAAATGGTCTTCCATTATGAAAAATTTCCAAATTGCTACCATGAAGATGAAACTTAATATGAGTAGCCCCTGCATCTTCAGCATTCTGTAGCAACTCATATATAAAATGAGTTCTATCGCTATATTGATTTATTATTATGGGTATGTAATCATTTACTCTTGTTCCGTATTTTTTTACATTATCCCTTTGAATTTTTTCATATAACTGCATATCACCACTCCAAAAAATATTACAAAATGCAAAAATTGGACATACTAATCATAAGGGATTAGATGTCCAATAAATATGCCATTCTAATTATGCATTTTAACTATGTATAAACGGTTGCCAAAACGCAAAATACCTTTTATACAATAACTCCGTAAGCCCTTTGATATTATAGCATTTTCTCCATTGGATTCAATCTACATCGAAGTGTTCCTCTATGATTTTCTGTATTTCTGCCGCGTCCAATCCACCGCGCTCGTCATCATAAGTAACAATAAGATTTTTACCCTCAACTATTCCATTTTTCTCATAGAACTTCTTCTTATCTTCCCAGCGCTTTTTGTACTGTGGGTCAGTCATCATGCCACAGTGCTCCCAGTACCATACGACACCGGTATCATAATCCTCAATCTTAAAGTCAGGTCGCTTCACCTTGCCTTCAAGCTTTATCTCCGGCTCATACTCGTAATCAAGCTTATTATAATGAAGCGCATTGGCAATGATTACCTCTGACTTACTTCTAACAAGTTCCCCTCTGACAGTCCTGTGAATCAGTTTTTCTTCAAAGAAAGTATCCCCTACTTTAACAATATTGGGTCTGAGGTCAGGTCCTTCATCTTTAAATATATCCGCAAATAAATCCGTAAACCTTCTAGCAATTGAAGAATTCTCGTCTGACGAATAATTCAATAAATGATATGGCTCCTGGTTGTACAGAATTATGATCTTCTTTGTCTGCCTTGTAAGCGCTGTATATAGCATTTCCCTTGATATCAGTCTGCAAGGCTCAGCTATTACAAGAATAACAGTATCAAACTGACTTCCCTGCGCCTTATGAACTGTCAGCGCATAAGCAAGTTCAAGATGCCCTGTGCCTTTTTCCTCATCGAAATCACTCTTGCTATATGAGTATAAGTAGCCCTTCTGGGATGAGAACTCAACATGCATGTATTTGTACTTGTCTTTTCTTGTGGAAGAATAATCTCCGCATGCTATTCCAATTTCACCATTTGCGATATAATCCCTGGCATTATCATCCTTAGGATATGCCTCTTTTTTCGCAGTATTTATAACATTTATGACTTTATCGCCATAAACAATCCCTTCCGGGCCAAGGCTTGCTGCAATTCTCTTTCTTGCTCCCCAATGCTTTGATACTTCAAGGAATCTTTCACGATATTTCAGATGAATAAGGCGGTTCATATTCATAACGCCTTGTGGCATGTTCTTTACAGGTGCCAGAATCTGCCACTTATCTGCACAATCAGCTGCGCCAATGTTAAAGAAATATCCGTATTCACTGAGTGTTCCACCAAGAGCTTTATCAAACCCATCCTGATCATCGACACTTTCCATTCCTATTTCATCAGCCATGGTTTGTAAAAGAACAGCCTCTAATTCTTCCTTGGAGTTCCACTGCTTTATCTCAATATTTTTATGTCCACCCTTTGCTATCTCGGCAATGACATCATCATCCTGCTTCTCATCTGTCCTAGTGAATAATTGTGCTAATCTAACATCAATTCTTACATCATCAGACTTCTGTCTCCTGTTAATTGTCAGCTTGCCATAGTGCTCACACACCTGCGGAAACTTTCCTACTTCCATATTCAACTGAAGCATATATACAAGATCCACAAAAGGTCTACCTGCTCCGATAGGCGGAAGCTGATTAGGATCTCCTACAAAGATAATTCTCTTGGCTCTCTTCAATGCTTCCATCAAGGCTCCAAACATCTCCTCTGTCAGCATAGATGCTTCGTCAATAATTACAGTATCAGGTACATCTGTAAAATCGAAGTCTGATAACGTGTATCTCATGTCATCAAAATTAAAGCGCTTACTCTTCACAAGAAATTGCGCTACATTCAATGCGGTAAATCCTTTTCCTTCATCACCCATGCTTTCAAGAAGTCGCACAGTCGCCTTACCGGTCGGTGCAAGCAATAGAACCCCGCCCGCCTTTATATCCGGATGAGAACACAAAATCGACAGTACTGTTGTTTTTCCAGTACCTGCATCTCCGATCAATACAGTGATTCTTGACTTAGACAGTTCTTCCAAACATGCTGCTTTTTCTTCACGAGCTTTTATTTCTCGCTCATTAGGCGCAATAATGTGGCCAGACTCGTCTCTTTCTTCAAATTTTTCATCTAGAAGTTTCCGCCAGTCAGCATCAACCTTAAGATCCGGTGCGCTTAGTCTTCTCTTTATACGCTTTTCGATGATATCATCAAATAGTTGCAGTCTTACAAGTTTATAATACTCACTTCCATCCTTCATTTCGCGTTTCATAATCTCAGGAAGCATGAATTTTTCTATTGCATTTATAATATCCGATGTAACTGGACAAGGCGGATCTAATGTAACCTCTTGCATCATGTCTACAAGATTGTTACATGGCATTATAGTATTCCCCGCGTCCGCTGCACTCTCCATGACACTTATCGCAAGTGCACGTATTCGTCTTTCATCATTGTCAGACGTGAGTTTTGTAGGCGCTTCAAGTGGATATCTCTCCATTATGGACTCAACAGGGAATATTGCCCTGTCAATTTTCTTTACAGAAATATATAGTTCTTCAGCCTTAAGTCTTGTTCTCTCATACAGCAGATACGGATTTTCTATGATTTCCCTGTCCGTAACTTCGATTTTCTTTTTTTCTCTTTTGCTCTGGAAAAACAGAACTTTCGCCTGATCAATTGATATAGAAATTCTTGAAAGCAGCTTAAAGAGGGTCTTTCTCTCATCATCCATGGTTTTCCATGTCTGCTTTACAATTGGTGTAATCTTTTCAGCAAGGTTGGCGGTAACAACATCCTCAGGTTTTACGAATAGCTGTTCAACCACGTCCCATATCTCAGCACCCTTACCAACTTTTTCTCTGATCTGTTTAGCAATAAGAACCCCCAGTGGAACTTCAAGTGCAGTCAACATTGGTCCAAGTCCGGGAAAAGCACCTCTATCTTCCCAAACTTCTATAAGCCTTGCATTTAACCAATCCAAGACATCAGAATAGTCATCGTCAAGACATTTATTTATAATTTCAAACGCTTTGATACATGAAAGAATTACATCTATCATGGCATCAAAGCTTACATGCTCAGATGCAAATGAAAACTCGGAGAATGCATCTGCCGGTGCGAAAACCGTTATAGTAGCTATATCAAAATCAGGATGCTCGTTGGCATATTCCATCATCTCCTGATATGGAATTACAAAGCCATTTTCATGTTCCGGACGAATAGAATGTCTGATCTGTGTTTCCCAGGTCATTGATCTCAATGGCTTTTCATCTGTATGTTTATGTTCAACAGCCGGTACTATACCTGTAACAAATCCCATGCCAATGATTACTCTTCTTGAATCCTCAACAAAAGGAACCTGCTTTGCATATGCCACACAGATTGACTTATCCGGAACAATATCTCCATAAAAGTAATCAAAAATAGCCCTATGGTTAGATGCCTCCTGAATCCAGTTGGTGTTAAAGCCAAGTACAGGCTCAGCTGAAGCGTCAAATTCTATTCCATAGTTTTCTGCTCTCTGTTCAGCTCCATCTTTCATCATCCAGGCAAACGGTCTGGATGGAAACGAATAAGAAGGATATACGATCTCTGTTTCCTGAAAATGCCCATGAGTTGCCTTATTATTCTTCTTGTAGGGATGAACGGTAGTGCGCACAAGATCAATTGGAGACATAAATGCTCCGCCCTCGCTAATACAATGAAGCTTTTCCTCATTATGCTCCATGCATTGTCCGCATAGTTCACATTCCACTGCATCATTACGGTTTTCATAAATATTACGTAGTCTCAAACATGCGTTGTTTAAAGACGGTTCCCGACATACAGTTCCGTCCCAACCATGATCATGCCATGGAACTCTGATTGATATATGCTGTGCCATACCGCAATCTCCTTAATTCTCTACACTAAGAATCTCGTAATTCCATCCCATAAATGTCACTCTATCGCCAGGCTTATGTCCAATAAAAGCCTTATGAAGTGCATATCTCTCAGGTTTAAGCGTATTCTCTTTTATTTCACCCTCAGCGTTCAACCGTTTGTAAGATACATAACTTCCTTCTCTCGCCACACCAGCAGTACTGGATGAAACAGTTTGCTTTTCTGTCCTTGTATATGTATTGTTATTTTGAGTAACCCCTATATTAGAGGTACTCTCTATTCGCTCTTCTATATTCTTTTTATTGTTTCCTTCACTAGATGAATGTAATAGTGGTCCTTTTACATTCTCATCATATAACTCATCTGCATAGTCTGAAGGAGTACCGAATTCATCTAATAGTCTTAATATCTCCTGGACTTCTGCAATATGCGTCTGTGTGAAGTGAAGCACGGTGTCTACGTTGAATTGTATTGAATAATCCTCAGCGTCCTCATTTACATCTAATGCCAGTAATGCAGATTTAATTTGGGCTTTGAATTTATCCTTATCTACATCTCTAATAGCCTTATACCTTGCAGAGCATTCCTTACATAAGCAAAGATTTAGCTGTGGCATTTCTATTCCAAAGTTCGCAATCTGATCCACATCAAAAAAAGCTGCCGGTTTCCTACATATCTGGCATATCCTGACATTACTCGAATTAGTATACATCCCTATAGCATATGTTCTGTCTGCCTTTGAATCCTTACTAACCCTAATCTGACGCCAAACCTTTTTATATGTTGTAGGATCAGCACAATAGAATTGTTCTCTGACATGGCGCTGAAGATATTCAATATTTCTTACTCTGTTAGTAGGAAAATCGTTATCCTGCCATTCACTTGCATTAAACACTCCCTCATCTGACTCGTCATCATCCCAGTCATCATTTACAGCATCACTAATCTGTTTTCCAAGATCCCTTGCAAGCTGTCTTAAAAGCAGCATTTTATCAGATTTGTTTAGATTTGATACCTGCTCAAAAGTATCTTGTTTTGTATCAGTTTCAGTTTCTGTAAAACCAATGATTTCATATATTGTCTTATCCTGTAATAATTCACCATAAAGAGAAGTATTCAGATCATACTTAGATAACTCGCATGGCATATAAGTACTTAAATCTTTTCCATATAACCATTTTTTTGCTCTAATCCACAGTGTGAGTGTTGTTGAATTCTCATCATGGCCTGTATATGGGTTTCTCTGTCTAAATCGCTTTTTCCCACGAAGTTTTCCTGATATGCTTGTAACAAGCTTATATACTTCTACTGACTTCTTCTTTGCAAGCTCGTGTTCAGGGTATCTCTCAATAAAATTAAGATTATAATCGAGTGATTCAATCCTAATGTTTGGACAATACTCTCCTAAAGCAACCCAATACCCGTCACCTGTACCATCCATATTTCTAAGGCCTTCTCTAACCGGAGTAGTAATCAGCCCCAACTTAGCCAGCTTTGAAATAGGAATTCCGTTGTTTTCATAGTAATCCTTATCTATAGCATTATATTTTGGATCTTGCCATATGAATTCATTTTCTAACTGTTCATAAGAAAAGCCTTCTGCTATAGGAGTCGGATGGTAATAAATATCAAGATCTATGCCCTCATCTGAAACCGGAACATAACATGAATCAGGCGTTGCAAACTCTCCTGCCGAATCACTCTCTGCTTCTTCGGTAGGTTTCGTCTTTATAATATATGCTCCATCAAGCATATCTCTTATGGAATCAATGTCCCCCATCTGATCTACAAGTGCAAAAATCTGATTTAAATCTTCAATATACTCCTTAGTAAAATCCTCTCCATTGTCGAAACCAATAGTATCCCCTATATCAATGTATTTCTGAATAACCTTCTCTTTTACATATTGGAAATTATTGAAATCAGAAATCTCGAATCCTTCAGCCAAAAGTGTTTTGTATTGCTGCGATATTCCTACATGGACAAGCGCAGACTGCATCACACTTTTATATTCACTGGAAGATCCAAGATAAATAGCCTGCTTTTCTCCGTCCCATGCAGGGACAAGCTTGTTCAGACGATTGAGAATAATAGGAGCTATCTTTAGCTTCTCCCATGCAACAGTGATATCCTTCCTTATCTCACTTTCGTATGCTCCACTTCTGGAAAAAGTAAGCCCTGTTTCGTATAATGACTTCCTATTATCAGAAAGGAAATCGTAAAAGTCCTTTAGAGTGTTTAAAGCAGCACTTTTTTCTGGGATCTTGAACCCCGATAGTTCAAAGAGCGCATCAGCAAGTTCTGACAATCTGTAGATCTTAATTCCAAGATCGGCCGTCAGCCATGTATAGTAATCATTAAAGTTAGATTCTTTCTCATTATTGAACGCAACAAAATCTCCCACTTTTCCCAACAAGTTGTCAAATGGCGGTTTGTCAGCAAATTCAGCAATTTTAAAAGGTATAGGAAGCTTCAATTCCTCAGGTTTTTTATAATTACCATCCCTATCTGGAAGCAGTCCCTTATCTTTTATCACTTTTGTTATCTTATGTTGTATTCCGGGAATTGTGCCGTTTTCAAATTCATCCTTGAATGCGGCCATGATAATTTTACGTAGAAAAGCCTGTGTTATAAGCTTTCTAGTAGACAAAGATATGAGTGACTCTGCTATAAGATTTCCAAGCTCATCAAATAAATCTGCATTAAAAGTAGATGGAGTCATTAGTTTTTCTCTGGATACTGCTGTTTCAAATGAGCCGTGAATAAGGAACGGTAAATCCGTATCATCTCTTGTTGGAAAGTACACCCATATAGGAGACTTTTCAACTTC
>JAEEGL015591916.1_pt1 | contig 32759 bp, 28 predicted proteins | sample 9134231 | NCBI WGS metagenome assembly JAEEGL01 (sample SAMN16246548, study PRJNA631951) | gut metagenome | biome: gut microbiome; feature: rumen; material: fiber-attached | host: Bos | place: Iran: Karaj | collected 2018-10
TTGAAGCCCTGCTCCTCGAAGGCCTCCAGTTCGAAATCCAGCAGGAAATCGACCGTGAGATTCTCATGGCCATGGTGATGGTCGCCCAGAACGAAAAGCTCGGTGGCGAAAAGGTCATCACTGTTGACCTCTCCAAGACTGAAGCTGGTCCGGCTAAGGGTCGTTGGTCTGCTGAAAGCATCGCTTCCGGCATCGTGAACACCCTCATCGCCGTGTCTCGTAAGATTTCTCTTACGACCCGTATGGGCTGCGGTAACTTCGCTATCGTCTCTCCGGACGTGGCTGCCGCTATCGCTACGCTCAACACCGGTATCTACAACCCGGGTGGCTACCTCGGCACGAACGTCGACTTCCAGCCGGCCGGTGGTGTTGCTGACGCTGGTACGTTGCTCAACGGCCAGATTAAGCTCTACCAGGATATTTACGCTAACGCCTCCTATGCCCTCGTTGGCTTCAAGGGTGGTCGTCAGGGTGAATCCGGTATCATCTTCATGCCGTACATCCCGTACATCTTCACGAAGACCGCTGGTCAGGAAGACGGTTCTCCGCGCCTCATCGTCAAGTCTCGTTACGCCATCGTGGCTAACCTGCTCGGTGCCGGCCAGTTCTACCGCCTCGTCCAGTTCCTCAACGTGAACAACCTCATCACGGGTATAGAACTGGGCTCGGAGAGCGTGCCATGGCAGAGCAATGGTTCCTTCTCGGGCGACAGTCTCGAACCGGGTCTGGAATACGTTGTTGACCAGAACGACGAAATGCTCAATGCTCCGGGTGGCATGAGCTTCGAAAACAAGCGCTGGTAATCAATCCAGACTTGTCCAGAAGACAAACCTATTAGGAGGTCGGCGTAAGCCGGCCTCCTTTTATATATGTACAGGTAATGTAAAAAATAATTTGCAAATTATGTATAACCATATAGAGATAATTTATGTATATTAAACATGTGAAGATAAATATCATTTGATAACCAAGGATAGCTATATGAGTGATGAACTGATAAAGACTAAGCATAAGGGTGGTCGTCCGAAACCTGATAAGGAACAATGTCGTTTAGCAGCCAGTAAATATCAATACATCTCGGAGTTTCGCGCTAATGAGCCGCGGATGTATTCAAAGGCATACGGCCAACATTGGTTGAAGGAGTTCTTTCCATGCAGAAAGGCTAGAACATCGAAATATACTAAGGACTATTGCCGAGAACTGGCGGCTAAATGTCGTACTCGTCGCGAGTTTCGTGACAAGTATAATACCGCATATCATATGTCGTATGAAAACGGGTGGCTTGATGATTTGGGGTTGCCGGATAGAAAAACTACAAATAGAATGGCTCATCGTGTTATATCGGATGAAGAAGTTATCGCGTGCGCTAGAAAATACGATACCATTAGTCAATTTAGACATCGGGATGCTGGCATGTATGGCATAGCTGTCAAGCGTAAAATGCTTTCCATGTTTACGTGGCTTGATTATAATCCGGAGATTACAAATGGATTTTATGACAATGTGTATGTCTATGAATTTCCTGATTTTAAGGTTGCTTATGTGGGTCGCACCGTCAATCCACGTTTGCGAGACTGGAATCACCGGAAATCGGGTGATGCAGTATACGATTACGCTGTTGCTGCAGGGGTTGACGTTCCTGCTCCCAAGTACATCCATACGAATATTACGCTTAATGATGGACGAATTAAAGAGGGTGAAGTTATGAAACAGTACATTGACGATGGATGGACTTTATTGAACCGCCAGCGAGCCGGCGGTATTGGAAATTTGCGTAGAGTTAGTAAGAAGCAGTTGATGGATATAGCGAGGCAATATGAATATGTGAGTGATTTAACCAAGGAAAAGCCTGGTGTCTATAAAGCCTTGTCTAAATATGGTTGGCTTATTGAATGTACTTGGTTACGGCGAAAACATGGCGGGGCTAGACCTGGAACTTCAAAGGCGGAGTATGTATCCAAATGGGCGGATTACGAAGTATGCAAGACGGAGGCGATGAAATACAACAGCCGTAACGCCTTCCGAGTAGGTTCCGGTGGAGCGTTCGAATACGCCTGGAAACAGGGTTGGGTCCATGAGTGGTTCCCCGTTAAAATGAATGACCCCAGGCCGGTCGGGAAGTATGATAAGGAGACCGGAGTTCAACTGGGTACGTATGCATCAGTAGCCGATGCGGCTACGGAAGCCGGTGTGTGCAATGAGGCAATCCGGTCGGTATGCCTTGGGAAGAACCATACCTGCAAGGGATACGTATATAAGTACCTGGATAAGGAAAAGTAACATACCGATATTTTTCTAAGTGTACCCGGCTTTCCCATGGAAGTCCGGGTATATTCTATTTGTTGGCTCGAAAAGACATAGTTTCCCGGTAGACAAGTTCTACAAGGAGAACCAGATGTCCGAATTCAAGTCATTTTTCAAGAACGTCGGCGGAAACGAGGGGTCCAAGTGTAAGTACCCTGCCCGCCTAGATACATACGGGTGCGGATGCTCCCATGATTGTAAATACTGTGTAGGTGGTGATACCGATGTACTTATGTACGACGGGTCTACCAAGAAGATGCGCGATATAAAGAAGGGTGACCAGGTTTATGGAATCCGGGAAGAAGGCCGTTATCGCAGGTTCACACTTGGGACAGTGGAACATGTATGGAAAGTGTCAAAGCCGTCATACAAGATTACCTTGACGAACGGTGTCGAACTGGTATGCTCAGCAGACCACCAGTGGCTTACTAACCGGGGCTGGAAGTTCACGGTCGGCCAGATGACAGGAAAGGACCGTCGCCCATATTTGAGTGAATCGAACAAGATACTTGGGTTCAATTTTGACTGGAACAACGAATGCGTTGAGACAGATGACTACCGAATGGGTTACTTGACTGGGGTGATTCGGGGAGATGGACACGTAGGGCATTATGAATATGATGGAAAGCGCCGTAATTCTGACACGCAACATGTGTTCAGGCTTGCTTTGAAATGTGAAACAATTACTAGGCGTGCGCAGGTGTATCTGGAACATTTTGGGATACACACCAGTACTTTTGATTTCCCAATGATTGACCGTAAAACCAAGGAACGCTATGTGGTCAAAGCCATCGGTACGAGGGCCAAGGGTTCTGTCGAGAAAATCGAATCCTTGATAGATATGCAGAAAACCCCGGATTTTTTACGTGGTTTCCTGGCTGGAATCTATGATGCGGAAGGCACATCGGACCAGTACATTAAACGTATATTTAATTCTGATGATGCCATAATCGAACATGCAATGATGGCACTTGACTTGCTTGAAATACCCTATACTATGGATAAGCCACACAAGGCAAAGAATGTGGAGGTTAAGACGATTAGGCTTTCGGGTGGCATTGCCAGTACATTGAAAATGTTTGGATGTACCAATCCGTCGAAGGCACGGTATGCATGTTTGGAGGGGGTTGCTCTGAAAAATCCAAACCCGGATGCACTTAGGGTCAAGTCAGTCGAACGGATGACCGAATCGGAAGAACTGTATGACATCACGACGAGCACCGGTAACTTCATTGCCAATGGCGTGGTTGCTCATAACTGTTACGCCAAGTCGCTCTTGGATTTCCGTAAGCTCTGGCATCCGGAAGACCCGGCGCAGGCCGATGTCGAGAAGATTCGCAAGCAGGTTGCAAAGATTGCCGAAGGAAAGTGTGGCGAGATACGTGCCATCCGTCTCGGCGGCATGACTGACTGCTTCCAGCCGGTCGAGGCGAACCGGCATGTGACGTTCGAGACACTGAAGATTCTCGCCGAATACCGGGTCCCGTACCTGATTGTTACAAAGTCCGACCTTGTCGCTACCGACGAGTACATGGCGGTCCTTGACAAGGACCTCGCCCATATCCAGGTGACAGTGACTACTACCGACGATGACCTGTCGCTTACTTACGAAAAGGCTGTTGTCCCGTCCCGCAGGATTGCCGCAATCGAACGCTTGCAGTCTGCCGGGTTCGACGTGGCGCTCCGCTTGTCCCCGTTTATCCCTGAATACGTTGACCTCGACCGTTTGAACAAGGTGAAGTGCGACAAGATTCAGGTCGAGTTCCTCCGTGTCAATTCCTGGATTCAGAAATGGTTCCCGATTGACTACAGCGACTACACGGTGAAGCAGTCCGGATACCGTCATCTTCCTCTTGAAAAGAAGAAGGAACTTATAAAGGGTATCACCGGATTCAAGGAAGTGTCGGTCTGTGAGGACGAAAGCGAGGCCTACGAGTACTGGAAGGCCCATTTCAACCCGAATCCGGACGACTGTTGTAACCTTAGGATGTAATTCCCGGTAATTCCGGGAATTTGCCCCATATTCCGCAATTCGATACAATATAAACTATTGTCGTATTTTACTGGAGTATTCGATGCTTGACCGCAAGACAGTGAAGGCTCTGATGACGGGTATCTTGAACGACGACGAGGCCGAAATTACGCGCATTGTCGACGCATGCCTGGAAGCGGAGTACAAGAGTCAGCTTGATGCCACCTCTAAGGCGGTATTCGAGAGCATGGCAAGCAATCAGAAGCCGGTTATGGGATAACAGGGGTAGAATTATGGTTCTGGTCGAAGAAATGAATCCGGGCTCGGCACAGTCGAGCGTCAGGATTGAGGAGCGTGTCGGTCTTGACGGCAAGCCGGTGAAGCGCCTCATCATCGAGGGTTACGCCATCGTATGCGACATTTCTGGCATCAACGGGCGTGAATATCCTAGGTCGATTATCGCACGAGAAGTCGACCGTCTCAACCGTGAGGCTGTTCCGTACGGACGTCTCGCCGCCGAGCTCAACCACCCGAGGCTTGACCCGGAAGGCAACTCCAGGGACTACCCCATCTGCGAGATGGACCTTTCCAAGCTCTGCGCCGTCGTGGAAGAGCTCCGCATGGAAGGCAACAAGGTGTTCTGCCGCATGGTGGTCGCCGAGGATACGGACGCTGGTCACAACCTCGCTGGCGCTATCAAGGCCGGGTACCGTCCGGGATATTCCATCCGTGGTGCCGGCGATACCATCCCGAAGGGTGACCATGAGGTCGTCACTGACAATTACACCCTTATCACCATTGACGTTGTCGGCAACCCGAGCTTCGGTAAGGCCGCCATCGTCACGTCCCATGTCGAGTCTGCCGGTGACAAGGCTGGCCGCGTTAAGGCGATTACCGAGTCAATCAACATGCTCGGCAAGGAAGTCGCCCATAACCGTCAGCTCCGTGACCTCGGATACAGACAGTATGACCTGGACGCATTCGTTCACTTTGCACATGAGCAGGTATAAGAAAGATGGACTTGGAGAAGATTTTAACAGAGGAAGAACGCGCCGCTCTTAATCCGGAGGTTCTGGCAAAGCTGGAATCGGCTTATAGCGCGGACCTCGCCAGTGCAATGCAGGAAGAGAACCGCAAGACCAACGCGAAGTTCGAGTCACTCATGCAGCTGGTTGGCAAGAAGGTCGACGAGAAGATTACCAAGGCCGTCAGTAGCGGCATGGATAAGATGAAGACCGATGCCATCAACAACAAGATGTTCGAGGCGCTGAGCCAGATTACGGGCATCATCGAGTCTGTCGGCATTCCGGCTACCGAAGAGACCAAGAACCTCAAGCAGCAGCTCCAGCAGACTGACAGCAAGCTGCAGGCGGCTTATGTCGAACGTCAGAACATCCTCAAGAAACTCAACTACCAGGCCAAGCTCAATCGCATTTATGAGCTGACCAAGGGTTCCAGTCCGGACATCGTCAACGCCGTTATCGAGCGTTTCAAGAACGAGGATATCCGCGCTATCGACAAGAACTCCATCGCTGACTTCATTGACAACAATGATACCGGTGACGGTTGTACGGTCAGCATCGACGTGGATGTACCTAGCGTCGGTGGTGAAGGCAAGACGATGCCTGACCTTGTCGACAAGGTCGAGCTCGCCCTTAGTGAAATTCAGGATGACATGGACATGGATATGCCTGGCTTCCTTACCACGGAAACTGCCGTTGAGGAGCCGGTCGTTCGCAAGCGCAAGCCGCTTGGTGAAGCCGTCCGCAAGCCGTTCAAGCCGGAACGTGTTCGTATCCCGGCTACGGGTTCTGCAATGGCTGAAGCCGTCTCCGTGGAACCGCAGTCTCCGGATGTGCAGGCTGCCATGGAACAGATGGCCGCTTTCCAGGAACTCGGATTCGGCAGGTTCAGCTAAGAAATTTCCCGGGAATTTCGTCTCCTTGGTTCCCGGGAGCGGCGCGGCAGCATTGCCGCGCCGTTTTTAATATAGTTTCAGTCCTAGATAAACTGTGAAATGACGGAGAATTCCCGATGAGACAACAGGATTACAACGGTAGACCCCAGAATTTTAGCCGCCCGGCAAATCCCATGATGAATGGCCAGATGATGAATGGCCAGCCGATGATGCAGCAGCGTCCGATGATGCAGCCTGCAATGGGTGCTCAGCGGATGATGCAGCCCGCAATGGGTATGCAAAGAATGCCTATGCAGCCAGCTCCGGCAATGAATGGCGGTAACTTTGCTCCGCGTCCGCAAAATCCGCAGATGCAGATGAACAACGGAATGTTCGGTGCCGGTAACTATCAGCAGCAGGATACGATGCCTGGGTTTGAGGGGTCGTACAACGGAGAAGACTGGAACAACATAAAGCTTGGCGATGTTCGCGACCAGATGAGCCAGGAACAGGCACAGGCCAATGTCGACCACATGGACCAGTTCATTGAACAGATGCAGGGACAGGTTGACCTCGGCGTAGCTACGACTGGTAATATCGACCAGGTTACGAGTGCCATCAAGATGCTTATTGGTCTGTTGCAGAATCCGAAGGGATGGCTGCCTACGTCAACAAGCCAACATCATTTTGAACTGATAACCAAATATGGTGGCAGTATCGTAAATTCATTAACAAAATTCTCAAACGCAATCGCCCAGTTGAAATAAGATGAACCTAGTCACCCTGATACATAGACAGTACAAGGAGAATAAAGAGGTACCTTCGGCCGGTGACACCGGCAGGGTACTGTGGACATTGTGGAATAATCCTACCGGAGAAGCTGATTGCCCACCAAAATACGGATGGGACTATGAGCCGCTTGTTGCCGGAGAGGTCAGAGACCTTGACAATGCCGTTTACCTTGCAACACTGTCTATCGGCGGTGACTTTGCATACAACATAAAGGCCGTATGGTATATCCCGGAACATCGCGATGAGGTGGAGATACCGGATGAATACATGACCTCGGCTGAACTTGAGGCAACAATCCGTGCCACTCACGAGGGTGTTGTCGATGAGGAAGAAAAGGCTCGTATTTTGGGCGAGCTTCTTGCTGACATCTGGGATGACATAAATCCGGAAATGTATTTCGTGCGGGACCCGGATAACGGTGACTGGGACCTTTACTCAGTTTCAGGAAAGGTTCCTAAGATTGTCTACATGAAGGTAGTATGCGAGCAGAGTGGAAGCAGCATTGTACAGGAATTCTCTTTACCTATTTCATGGCCGTCAAATCCGGATGCTGACCCGAAGTTTGAGATAAGCCCACCAACATTTCCATATTCGTCGCAAGCGACTAGTGACTGCATCACTGTTGGATATCTGGTGTTTGATTCCGATGTTGTTGCTAATGTAATAGACGCCAGGTATGACGGCGAGTGCTCTGGTGACGATTGTCTATTCGAAATGGCACTCGACGAGTATGGCTCGTATTATCTTAATACACGATTTGTCGAATCTGAACTCGAACATGTTGAGTTCAATGTTCCAATCTATATAAAGTATCTGAACGCGGTGTCTGGCCTTGAAATTGAAGTTCGGAAGGAATTCACTATCTATGGCCGTAGCACCGTGTTCATGGCTGAACCTTACGTGAAGTATATCCGTAACCTTGCGACACGAGTCGGGAAGACTGAGCTGGTGACAATACTCGGTGGCAACTTTACTCAGGACATGAATGTTCGCTTGTCTTATGGCAGTGAGTGGTATAAGGTTATTCCGCATGAAGAGTTAATCTTCGGAAAGGAAGATAATTGGGATACAATCAGTTTCATGATGAATTCCAGTCTAGCCATGACTACTACTGGTGGTGAAGAGCCGTGCGCTGTGTATGATATACAGGTTGGTTACGGCGATGGTGCCGGATTCCTTGGGCTTGCTGGGACCGGTGACTCGAAGATGGTTCTTGAGAACAATGTCGGGCTCATACGTTTCAAGTATAATGCTGATACCCAGGCCGAACAGAAGAAGGCTGCAGCCGGTACAGCGATTACTACAAATACGCCGTGCTTCTATGCAACCGAAATCGAGATGGTGTATGACAGCACCGATGCGCGGGGCAATGAAACACAGAATGGCGGTGCATCCGGGAAGTTTGGCAAGACTATTTATTGGAAGGTAAACCCAGAGATAGATTGTGAGAAAGTGCGGTACGTCAAGGTAAAGCTGAAGTACAACAAGCGTCTCGATTATCGTAAGGGAAACATGGTGCTTGATGGTGTAAGCCTGACTGACGGTGACGTTGTTTGGCTTGCTGGGCAGATGGATGGGACTGACGGCCTGTGGGTCGTTAGCTCCGATGACTGGGAAGGCTTGCGGAACTACATCGACCCGGAAGAGTATTCCGGCAAGACAGGTGACCCGTGCATTGACCCGGCTCCGATTCCATTGCCAGTAGACGATACCGTGTTCATTGACCTCGGTGCCCGTGTGAATGATAGCGTCGACCAACGGTGTGCACAGGATGTCCCGGAAAAGTATGGCACGCAGGTGGTGTGCGGATACACGACGAAGCCTGGTGACCTCCTCATTCTTTCGAACCAGAGCGATTCGCGGGATGGCTTGTGGGAAGTTACCTGTGCTGATTGGATTTATCGTGGTCCTATTAACGACAGCGGAACAACGGACTTTGATGCGTCGGATGCAATCCTGTACCAGAACAATATCAATTTCTGTGCATGTCGTGATTCCCTGCGCAACCCGATTTACAACATAGAGTATTACTATCTCAATGCCGGGTGCTACTTGGCGACGGCCGTACGCAAGGTCAAGATGATTTGCGCACGGTATGGCGGCATCGTTCCGAATAACCAGGTTGTAATCACTGACTATGCAATCACTGTCGGTGCGGAGAAGGAACTCGTTGTCGATACAAACCTTACTGCCGGCGATGGCCAGACGGAGGATTGTACTAAGCCGAATGATAACTTCGAACAGAAGAACGGAGATAACACGTCTGAAGTTACTCGTGGATGCGGTGAAGGCGGTGTCTATCTTCAGGCCCCGGACTGTAAGAACATCTGCGATTGCCCTAGGTATTATCTCCTCGATAGCACGTTCGATAACACGAAGATTAATAATGGCTTCAGCATGACCTTCTGGCAGTTCGGCGACGGTGGATGGCACCTGTATGCTTATGTACAGCAGAAGGGTGGCGGTGCCGCGGTTTCTTACTACGTCTATCATCTGCATGTCTGTGGTATTGCACTCCCGAACATGGTCGACGAGAACACCGACGTATACGTAGTTGATGACATGGGCCTGCCGACAAGCAAGCGTACGAAGGATGCCTGGTTTGTTTCTCATGGAGGCGTGCTTGCTGACGGTTTCAACATGTATGACGAGAGCTGGAAGTTTGTCGTGCCTGTGTATGATGAATCCGGCAAGCCTGTTTATGATGAGTTTGGTAACCAGGTAACGGAGATTTCCCATGAGCTCAATGCGAATACCCTGTTCCAGAGCTGGTCGTTGCATGCGCCTACCACAGGTAGCAATGTTGCCACCAAGATGCTTGCCCATGCGGCCAAGATAGGGGAAGGCGAGGTTGCCGAGGGAATTTCCCATTCCTATGGGTTCAAGTTCTACCATACGCCGCTTACCAAGGAACGGTTCTGCCAGATATACAATTCTGGTCTCGGTGGGTGCGTATGTCAGGATACTTGGACTGGACTTGTCACTGACCAATGCTATGATTCCGATGGTTATCCGGTGGATTGCCGTGAACTTGCCTCGGAAGGCCCTGCGTTCATAACTACGGACAATGGTGAGCCGATAGTCGTAGAAAAGGCCTGCTTCGACAGTAGCGGCACCAAAATCGACTGCGAATAAGCCATAAACTACCGTTGTCAAAAGATAACGGAAAAATATGGAAAACGCTACCGGAATTCAGAAGAAGATTGTTGAACTTGACCCGTTTGCGGTTGACGTTGTCCCGGATTCTACCGGGGAGCTCCATCCTACGTGGTCCAGCAGTGCCGAACCGCCTGCGGAGGCAGGCCTGGTTGCTGTATCGGTGCCGCTGAATTCCAGCAACCGTTATACGGTGAAGGTTCCCCTGCCGGTTGCCGGCGAGGGTCTAGTGCAGGCAGATAACGGCGTAGTGGACGTAAATTACGACCCCAACACAATGGAAATCCTGGCCGACGGCACGTTGGCGTCGAAGGCTGCATCGGGGTCTGCCGTATCGTTCGTTATCCATGAGCTTAAGCTTTCCCCGGAACTCCAGATATTCGAGTTCAAGGCAAGCGATGCCGACTGCAACAGGACTTCTGTCTTGGTGTCCCCGGACAAGTATCCGGCGAACAAGCAGACTAGCTTGGAAGAGGGGGACATGGTGTTCTCCGGGAGTGCCAAGTGGATTAGGGCCGAGGCCATCATCACATTTACGGTGCCTAGCTATGAGGAGAACGTCTGGGAATATGATTGTGTATTCGTCGTACAGTCCATGGACCCGAGCAGCGCGGAAAGCACCGTCGTCCTGGACACCTACGAGTTCCCGTTCAAGCTCGACACTACCGAGCCTATTTCCGTCATTCAGTGCCCGGTTTCCATCTATAACGGCAATGGGGGTCCGATAAGGCTCCGTACCGGTATCCAGTGGAAGCGTTCCGGGGAGACCTTTAGGTCAATTTCCTGCAACGGAAAGGTAACAGTTTCGGCGATTTAGCCAAGAAAGGTCTAGTTTAAGGACAAAGAATACTTAGGCGGACTTTACAATGGCTTCAAGTGCAAAGGAAAAGAAATACCGCGGCCCCCGTCAGAAGAGGGTGCCTATTATGGCACCGGAATTTGACGCGAACGGCCATCAGACAAAGACTTCGATGATGTACGGGCGAATAGACCCGGCATACCTTACCAGACTCATCATGGAATACAAGGCAGTGATGGACCCGTTCGTTCTCGAACGTGATGCCGTCGCGAAGGTTGACAAGGAAAAGGCCGCCCAGATGGTTCCCCCGCAGATGAGCGAGCACCTCGGTATCTGCATCGATATCATCATAAAGAAGACTCTCGGTCTTCCCAGGTGGCGAGAATATACCCCGTCTTGGCACGAGGAAATGTACGCGCACGCTTTGATGCTTATCCTTCGCTACATTCACCGGTTCAATCCGAGCAAGGTCAAGTCCGACCCGTACTTCTACGTCGGCATGATTGCATGGAACGCATGTAACCAGGTGTGGAATATCCTCGACAGGCAGAACCAGAGGGTAAAGTTCATCCCGTTGGTGGAAGGTATCTACCACAACGTTATTTCGATGGACCAGTACGCCGGCGTTCTCGAGAAGGAAGAGAAACGCAAGGCTGAGAAAAAGAAGGCTGACCTCGCCAATGAGAGCAGTGTTACTGTGGATGATGCTGCCACGATGATGAAGGAAATCGACGAGGCAGCCGGTATTCACATCGAGGAGGACTGGCTCGCCCAGCTCAACCTGAAGCGTGCGATGAAGAAGGTGAAGGAGCCGGAAACTCCTGACAAGCCTGCAGAAAGCGCTGAATAGGAACTATAACCCGGGAAATCCCGGGTTTTCCTTTTACATAACCGTGCCAGATATATAAACTTTGGGTGTTATAAAGATGGGGTAACCTATGGGAATCGAGCTTGGTGCAGTTGGTATGTACGGTGGGCTGGGTGGCAATTTCGACACTCACCCGGATTATCGTCATGACTTGTTCTACCAGGTGCAGAACGCAGTGCGTGGCATCGGTGACATTAAGAGCGGCAAGGCCAATGACTTTCTGACTCGCGCCTACGAGCAGAACTGGTGGCATACCGAGGACAAGCTGGCCGAACTCCAGGACAAGTTCTTGGAAGACGACATGATTAACAACACGCCGGGTCGCGGGCAGCGCAACTACCGCAGGATGGAGTACGATATCCAGAAGAACCCGAACGGCAAGGGTGCCGCCGAGGACCGCGAGCTCGCCGAGGACCGCAAGGTGCTTAACGACGAACAGGTGCTCGACTTCATGAAGCAGCATGTGTACTCGCTCTGCACGACTGCTTCTGCAGTGAAGAATACCCCGATTACACAGAAGGACTATTCGGACCAGATTAAGCTGCGCTAGTTCTTTTTGTTACTGCCTTATGTTTCAAAGATGGCCGGAATGTTTAAATTCTGGCCATTTTTATATTGTATTTACTTGGTTTTAATAATTGGCACGCTTTTTGCTTATAGTAGGGCAAACAAGCAAAAAGAAGGAGCTTAAGTATGGCTAACAAGAATCTAATTTTCCCAGGTTTCAGCATGTTCTTCGACGATATGCCCGCATCGAACTGGTTCGACAACTTTGTTGACCGGATGCAGCGGCGCATCTCGGAAGACGCCCCAAAGGACGGGACGTTGAAGCCTCGCTATTACACGAACGCTGATGGTACCGAACTGTACGTCGAGCTTCCGGGATGCAAGAAGGAGAACGTCTCGGTTGAATTTGACGATGAGGCCGGTGTCGTTGTCAGGGCTACTAGGGAAGTGGCTGGCAAGAAGGACAGCTACCGTATCTCGTTCAGGCCTGAGCACGGCGGTATCGATGTCGACGAGATGAAGCCGACGTTCGTGGATGGCTTGCTCACCATTCCGGTGAAAGAGAAGAAACAGGAAACCAAGAGGAGAATCGCTATCGAATAAAGTAAAGAACAAAAAAGAACGGGGACCGATTGGCCCCCGTTTTTATATGGTTAATGTTCGGCTGCTTAGTGCAAGATTAGCTCCTCGGCACGGAAGCATAGCTTGTTCACGAATTTAACTGCGTGGGCTGCCAGTTTATCTACACCATCGCTGGCAGAAAGTGCTATTGGGGGTAGCGACTGTACCTGCTGGCCATGGAACTGATATTGTTTCTCAAGCAGTGCACAACGTTTTCCGGTAGCTTCGTCGGTTCCATCGACGACTTTAATTGTGAAGCTGACTGATTCTGTCTGCAGGTCTTTACTTGGCTTAATTGTAATCATACCGTCGAGGGCATTTGTAAAAATGTCACGGGCATTCGTTTGCACACGAGTGCTGATTTTTACATCCTCGAAAGATGTGTGTGCCGTATTATTTATATCTTGAACAGTCAGCTCATTGATTTTCATTGCCATCGCCTTGACAAGCATTTCCTTTTCTTTTGGGTGGGAGTATGCATAATCATTTTCCTTCAACTTATCGAAGACTCCCTCCGTAATGGTTGCTCCCGAGCAAGCTGACTGAGATTCATATGCACTTGATGACTGAATCGGCTTGGTGTCCACTGCCTTCGGTGTATCGGCGTAGTAGAGCAGCAACGGAGCCGTCGCTGAGTATTGCTGGTCGCCGTCGGTAGTGTCACTCAAGATGAACAGCTTTTCGTGGTCGGTGTCGATGAGTTTCCGGTCTACCTTGTAGGTATGCAATCCGATATGGGATACCGGTTTGGTGCTAATCTCGTCGATTGCTGCTCGCTTGGCGGTGGCTGCATCTCCGTACTGGTGGGCCACGTTGGGAAGGACGCATTTGTGCAAGAGGCCGGTAATGTCATTGTTGGCGAGCATGGCCTTTGATTCCTCATTCAGGTATTCCATGCTGAACAGGCACCCGGCGACCGTCGCGGCTTCTGTCAGATATTTGGCGTATTTTTCCAAGCTTTCCATCATGCGGGCCTTGATGTCTTCCGGCTGATTACATTCGATGATTGTACGTCCGACGCCTTCCACGAAGGCCTTTTTGGAAAGCCCGGATGCCTTGCATTGCTTGTCAAGCTGTGCAAACCCGGCAGCTTCGACCATTGCCTTTTTCTGGGCATCTTCCTTGGCCTTGCGCCGGCGATATTCGGCAGCAATCAGGTTGACGCCTTCTGTGAGGGCGTCGACTTTCTTCTTGTCGTAACCCTTGCTCTTGAGCGCCTGGAGTTCGTCAATGAACTTGTCAATCTTTCTCATGGTAAATCTTCCCGGCAAATGCCTGTTTATGCGTAGTTTATAGCATTTCCTAAATGCTAAGCAGCATAAACTACCGGATATGCAGCGGTACTACTACGTTCGTGAAGTCGAGAAGATTCTTATAGGGTTGTACGACATGTTCGACAACCTCCGGGTCAACAAGTACCTGGACCCCCAGAGGAAGGTGATTGACAAGACTGTCAAGGTACCGCTGGTTACCCACTATTCCAAGGATTTTGCCAACTATCTGTCGTCTACCACGTCGAAGCAGATTCTCCAGGTGCTCCCGGTGGCTGGCCTTAGGTACACCGGGGATGCCCGTGATGACGCGAACATGACGCAGCCGACATATGCCCGCGAAATCTACTGCCGGGACCAGGATTTCTGGATTCGGGACATCCAGCCGAGGGCATACGTGTTCAGGTTCGAACTGACACTGCTTTCCGGCAACACGTCCGACATGTGGCAGCTCAAGGAAAATATCCAGCCTTACTACCAGACATACCGGACGCTCCGGTTGAAGGAGTTTGATTTCTGTCCGGAGATTGAACGCGAGGTTCCGGTCTGTATAACGTCATGGTCTGATGAAATACGCGACGAGTCAGACCTGAATGCTAACGAGAGCCAGGTCTATCAGACCACGTACCAGATTGAAGCGCATGGCGTAATGCACTGCCCTTACATGCTCCCTGCTGAAATCAGGTATGCACAGATGGATTTCAACGTCGGCAAGAAGATGATAGACAGCGAACAGATTCTGGTCTATCCTGACGAGATTGCCAAGCAGAAGCGCAAGCTATGGGAAACCGTCTCCCCGTCGACCCGTGAGGGATTCTCCTTGCTGAAGAGCCTGACGCGTACTCTGGTTCGCAGGTCTACTGTCGACGGTGAGGAATACTGGAGTGACGAGACTCTCAGGTACGCCATGCTCACCTACAATGAGATTACCGGGTATGACCTGAATGGCGAGCCAACCGGCTTCAACCCGGTATCGTATAACCTGGATGACGGTTCCGGTCTAATCGAGCAGTACGTCCGTAATCCGGATGGTTCTTATGCAAGGGACGAGAACGGTGACTATATTACTGAGAAGGTACCTGCTTACAGCTGGGAGCAGGTGATTGTCGATGACGTGGAGCGTCCGACGGAGGTGCCGTCCTTCGACCTATTGCACCTTACGTTTGACGATGACAGCCCGTTTGTTAAGGACTTTAGTGGCCTTGGACGTGACTTCATCGCTATCAACGACGAGAACCGCAAGTTCGTCCCGGATGTTCCTCCCGGAAACGGTAGCGATGCCCCGGAAGGCTACGAGTCTACTGGCCTTCAGCTTGACTCGGACAGCCCTGACGGCGTGAAGCCGTGGTCGCAGATTCTGGAATGGTTCGGTGACAACAAGGAAGGAAAGATTGACAGCCCGTTCACCTTCAAGGCAACATTGCAGTTCAAGGAGAGCACACCGGGAGATACTGTGTTCCAGTACCTGTACAACCCGGAGGATGTTACTCTGCCTGACGGTACGGTTATTCCTGCTGGCGAGGTTTGGTTTGACTGGGGTGTCATGGATTCCAGGTTGTACTTTACTTATAAGACAACCACGCAGTTCCGCACGTTCCAGACGGATACATTTGAATTTGACAACAAGGCAATCTACTCGTTCTATTTCGTGCTGTATAATGGCGGCGAAAGCGGGTCGTTCGGTGTCAAGACTAACCTGAACGATACAATGATTGCACTCAACACATACGAGGCCGACGAATAATGGATATCAAGGAGAGAATGGCTAGACAGATGCAGAAGGCCGGGGTGACACCGGCGAAGGTTGCCGTTAAGATAGCCAAGACGGTCATATCCAAGAACATCCCTGACCGCATCAGCAAGCAGATTAACCGTGCGAAGGTAGATGCCGCCATCGCGGCGACAAAGATGCCTCCGCCGGATTATGTATACAAGGAGCCGAGGATGCCTCGCGCAAAGGAAACTGTGGATGCAGCGGTGAAGCGTTTCCTCGAGGACAGGATTTATGACGACATACCGATGGAGAAGAGCAAGATTGACCCTTCCCGTATCACGAGCATGGCGGATGTCCATCGTGTCATAATTTCAGAACAGCCTAGGGAATTCGTGGTAAGCACGACTGAACAGGTAAAGCATGGTTCCCCGAACTTCGGCAATATAGGAATGGGTGCACTGGAAGGAAATGGCTATGCTGACCTTAAGAAGGATAGGAACGCTGACCTTAACGAAAGGATTGTCGAGTCTCCTGATGAACCGCAGCAGATGCCGTTCAATGCAATCAAGATTGATTTGAGTGGGGGATTCGGGAACGTGAAAGAATTGACCCCGCAGGATACCCCGCAGGTTCCTCCTCCGCCAATGGAAGAGGCGACCGGCAAGGGCGATAATCCGGTAGAGATGAATAGTGTGCAAAAACAGATGCTGGCCGCGATGCGTGCACAGCGAAAAGCTATAAATTTATAAAAGGAAAGGAGAATGCTATATGGGCATGTCCATCAGTGAAAGAATGGCGATGCAGGCACGAGCCGCTGCCGCATCACACGTTAAGCCGATTACCGCGCCGAAGAAGGTGAATACGGTAAGCGCGGTTAACCGGGCGGCGAAACAGGCAAGCGTGGCGAAGGCCGACAGTAATCGTGGAGGAAATGCCGCTCCACCTGAGGCTAAGAAGCCGGTAGCTGCTATGAGCGCGGCCCAGCGAATTGCACGTCAGGGAACGGTTGCGAGGCAGAACAGCGCCGCGTCAGCAAACGTACCTCCCCCTCCGGCGAGCAACCTGGCACCGACTATGAGCGCTGCCGAGCGTATCCAGAACCAGGCACTGGTTGCATCTGCACAGAAACGCGGAACCACCAAGGTTGAGGTGACTGAGAAGGTGCTTGCGGATATTCAGGCAAAATACAAAGTGTTCCTTGCAAACATCGAAAAGGAAATTGCCAAGCTGGGCCCGATGTACTTTGTACCAACTGCTAAACCGGCAGCTGCTCCTGCCGCTGCACCGGCTGTCGCTGCCGTTGAGAAGTCGGAAGCAGTCGCCGACAAGGTCAACGGTATCTCTACGGCGGAAGGCGAGATGGTTATCGAAGCACAGCCGAGCGAACCTGTTCCCGGCATGCCGTTCCAGGCTACCCCGGTGATTACCACGGTGCCAAAGCGCCGGGCTCGCCGCAAGAAAAAGGATACGGAAACAGCTTAATGTTTCTTGAAAAGGTTGGCCAGTGTTTCAAGTAACCTGGTTAGCCAGTTTGCCTTCGAAGGCCTGCTTGTCTCTACGACGGCAGGCTTTTCTTGTACCTTTTCTGCAACTGGTTCAGGTATTGGTTTCAGTTCTGGCTCCGGCTCTGGTTCCGGCTCCGGCTCAGGTTCTTTACATGCTTCTATTACTGCAGTAAGAGATGGGCTGAATGGCCAGTCGAACTTGTCTTTCCTGACATTGGTGTGATAGAAGATTCCGTTGAAGCCCAATGCCTCGTCTGAACTGGCAAATGGTTCGTCGTCTCCCTTGAACACCAACGGGATATTGTGTGTGGCGCACAGGTATTTGACAAGTGCCGCAGTTGCACCGACTTGTTCCGGTGACATGTTGGCATAGTATTGCTTTCCGCGGTATTCGTACTTGTCGTATAGGTCAGTTTCGGCTTCGGAGCAGTAGGTATTCCCATATGCATCGATGAGTTTACCGGTCTTGAGCGTCAGTGGGCCGTAGTTGGAAATTTCTATGCCTATGGAACGTTTGGACATGGTCGCGTTACCACCAACGGTACCACTTCCCAGATGGTAACTCCAGTATTTATCCGGGAAAAGCTCGTAGATTCTGCCGGCTCTGTCAACGACGTAGGATACGGACACATGGCTGGTCGGGTTTGTCAGTGCCACGATGTCTGACATTATGTACCCTACGGTAAAGTGCAGGCAGATGTTCTTCTTTTCAGTCTCGGTGGGATAGTAGTATGTAAGCGTGTCTGGGCGGATTGACATGATTCGGTATCCGTCTGGCAGTTCCGTCGTTCCGACGATGGAATACTTTCTGCCCGATGCTATAAGCTTGTCGGCAAACTGTGTTTCCTTTTCTGATATGGTCGATGGATGCATGGCTAGCCCCGGGTTTTCGTTGTAATAGAGTTTATCTTAGGCGGCCAGATAGTATAAACTCCCGGTATAAGTCTAAGAGGATGCTAATATGTCCATGCAGAGCGTTTTGCGTGAAGGAATTATGAGTGTGGTCAACGACGAGGAACAGACCGACCTGATTATGGCTGTTTGCGAGTCAGTGGCCAGGTCTGCGGCCGGTGCGGCCCAGACATCCGCCATGTTTGAGGCGGCTGACGGCAAGGGCAAGTCCTATGAAACACTTAAGGACATGGCCATGTGGCTCCTTGTCGAGGGAAACGCCCTTAACGTAATCCACTGGAATGTCGACCGCAACAGCAAGCACGAGCTGCTTGACGAGGCATACAACCTTTGCCGCGATACCGGGGACAAGCTGGCCGAGGCATACATTGCCATCGTCGACCACGCAATCGACGTCAAGAAGGCCCCGGCACTACCGAGTACCGATGTAAAGGACTCCGCTGTTCTTGCTCACCTCAAGAACCTGCAGAAGAGGATGCAGGAGGCGGTCGAGAAGAACCCGAAGTTCAGTGAGGGTGTGAAGAACATCTTTGCCGATTTCGATGAAAAAATCACGACCATCATCTACAAGTGGGCGCGGTTCGGCGCATGAGGGCCTTATGACTACACGCGATTATGTAATACATGGTCTGGCATTGCAGTGTTCCCTGACTGAGTCACTGGAGCGGGCGCTTGTAGATGGTTTCAGCGTATGCAGTGAACTGGAAGCGCTGAATGAAGGAGTTCTGGCTAAATCAAAAAATATATTTGCTGCGGGATTGATAGCGTTGGCTTCGCTTGCCGGCAGTGGATGCGATGCGATGGATAAATATGAAAGAGACAAAGCCTGTGGACACTATATACAGTCAAATGCTGTGTTGGATAGTAGGTTGCCAACTTCAGAAGCAATAAAGAAATATCATCTTGATACCGATGACGGTAAACAGCGTCTGCTTGATTTGGCCGATAGCGTTGCAGGACAGCTTTATATGACCAATGCCGAAGGCGAAATGGGTGCATCGTATATCAGGAAATTGGCAACCAAGGCAAAATCCCCGGTTACTTTTAAGCGACTTGCAAGTGCAGTTGAAGTTGGACAGACGATGCTAAATAGCATATCAACCGGAAAATGTGCAGATGGGCTGGATTACGAGGAAAAGGATATCGATAAATATCCTTATGCGGCAAAACAATCTACGGATGATTCATTCATGGAACCATCTATTGGCTTTTCTAACGGAAAGCTTGGCTTTGGGTTTGGTAGCGGTGTACCTGGCTTTAATGCCTTTAATATAGATGATTTTTAAATATAATGACTATATTTGTATAGGGAGGCCCCGCCGAACGGGCCTCCCTTTCTCAACTAAACTTGCTGAGGGAGGGACCATAACATGGACTTCAAGAAAAGGATGGCTGAAGAAATCGAAGAGATGCTGCGTCATAAGTACATCGAGTCCGAGAAAGCCGGGCGCGACCTTGGCGATGAATGCCTGGCTAAGTGGCCCAGCGAGCACGGCGAGGCCTGGCGCATCGGGTTCAACCAGCGCAACATGATGGACCTGGGGGACGGGAAGAAACCCGTTTATTTCGGTGCTTTCCTCAATGACGATTCCAAGATACTCCTGTTGGATAAGTTTGGCGACTATATTCCTGACGGGTGGCGGACTATTTGTCATCACTGCACGCTGTCGTTCGGCGACCCGTCTGATAATCGAGAAGTGTTCGACTATATAGCGACCTTCCTCGGCAAGACGGTTGAATTTGAGATTGTATCCATCGGTATATCCGATGACGCTATAGCACTTGGTGTCGGCGGAAACATCAAGTCGAAAAATACAAAACCGCATATAACGCTGGCGATACCTCCAGGAGGGAAGCCGGTAAATTCAAACTTGATAGAAGATTGGAGGGATATCGAGGAGCACTTTACTGTATGTGGGGTGGTGGACTCGTATCCGAGTCACTTTGGATGGCAACACTAGAAATGATAGCGGTTCCCGGGAACTATACGGACATACCGGGCCATGAAGAACTCGCTCTTATGGTTGCGATGATGAAGAAGAATGATTTGTCCGGTATGCCCGCGTACGTTATACGCGACGGCAACAGGGTGGTCGCCATAGGAATAGTTGACCCAGACGGATATAGCCTATACGCTAAACTATGGTGCATGGAGGTTGCTCCCGAATACCGGCATCGCGGGTATGGGAGCATGATTCTGAGGAAAATTTTGAACGAGTATGACGATGTGAAGCTGGTCGCGAAACGCGATGCCTTCCCGTTCTACAAGAGGGCGGGGTTCGTGTTCGAGAAGGGAGACCCGGACCCAAAGTCGAATGTTGGATATATGATAAGCAGGGCATAGTGATATGGAGATGCAGCTTGATGGGATAATGCCGGAAGACATGGAACTGGCCGGTGCCCTTGAACAGGGGTACACCGAGGCGAAAAACTTCAACTTCAAGGACCCTTCGTTGAAGGTATTGAATTTTACACATGACGACCTTGACGGCGCGGTTGCCGGAATTGTCATGAAGAACGTGTTTCCCAACGTGTCGGTCAGGCAGGTAAACTACCGACCGGGGGCGAGGTACCAGGAGGCGGTTGAAAACCTTAGGAGTCTCGGCAAGGATTATGACGTGATTATCTTTACCGACTATTGTCCTGGCGCAACAGATACCGAGATGTACGACGCCCTTCATGAAGTGGGCAAGCCGTTCCTTGCAATCGACCATCATCAGAAGGCGAAGGAGCATCCGGATGACCCGCTGGGAACATACTACATCGATACGGGGAAGTGCGGTGCGCTTAACTGTTTTGACTACTTCAACGACATGGCGGACCTGGAACACCTCGGGACATTATGCGAGGTGACAAACGACCATGACATGTGGATTAGGAAGATGATTCCACTTTCTGACCGGCTCAATAACCTTCTGTACATCCACGGGTTCCACAACTTCATGGATAAGTACATGGAAGGTATGGACGGTTACCGGCTTCCTCCTGACGACGAGGCCATTATGGCTGACCACGACCAGAAGGTGACCGAATATCTTGAGTCATGTTACAAGAAGGAACTGCCGCACAACGGTTGCTACATCGAGTGTGAAAACTACCTGAGCGACATCTCAATCAGGCTAGGCGAGCGGTATGAATGGCTTGTCATGCGGAACCCGGTTGAATCGACCCCGGGTATGACAAAGATTTCCGTCAGGACTACCAGGAAGGACCTCAACCTCGGCAAGACGATAGCCGAGATTGGCCTTGGCGGAGGTGGCCATCCCGGTGCCGCAGGACAGGTCCTGCCGACGAAGGACCTGTGGCCGTTCATCGAGGAACTCACCCGTAGATTGTTCGGATAAAAGAAATGAGCAGGCTTATGCCTGCTCTTCTTGGCTACATTCCATAGGGCCCTGTTGTTTCAGGAGTTTCTTACGTTCACGGTAGCCACGGTCGTAAGCTAGCTTCTTGGCACGGTACTCCGGGTCGTTCTTGTGCTTCTCCCTGTATCTCCTGGCGGCTTCCCTGACATATTCCGGGTGAGCTTTCTTCCATTCGTCGGATGCCTTGCGCATCTTTTCCCTGTGTTCGGCGTAGTAGTTAGCGCCGTATTCCGGGTGTTCCTTGTGCCAGCGTCTGGTTTTCTCGAGGTTGTTTCGCCGGACCGGGTCTTCCACCTCGCATATCTTAGCGCAAGGGCGCATCTTTGCTGCAATCAATGATTCCCAGTGCGGGACCTTCTCATTCTCGGATGCCATTTGCCTACCCCCTAACCCACTAGTTCATCCGTTCCTTCCTTTCACGTTCCTTGCGGGCTCGTTCAACGGATTCATTCCATGCGGTCATGCGGTGGCACTGGATGGTGAAGAGGAGCTTGCTGCGCTTTTCGGGGTCCATTGCCATGAGGTTCTCGAATTCTGCCTGGGCACGCTGGCGGTTCTGCATTGCGCGGATGAATTCAGGGTCGTTCTGCAATTTGGCGAGCTTTGCCTGGAACATCTGGAATTGTTCTGGTGTCATTTTCGGTGCGTTGCTGGATTCGGGGGTTTCGGTTACTGTGTCTTCGGATGTCATGTTCATGTACGTACCTCGTATTACGGTTGTAGTCCAAATATAGCAAAAAAAGTAAGGCCTTAGAGTTCCATCAGGGAGTCAATTTCGCCGCTTTTTTCTTCTGGTTCTTCCTCACCAAGAGCGTCGGCAAGCTCGTCATCTGCTGACTTGTGTACGACGGCCACTTTCTTGACCTGGTCCTCCTCATTCTTCCGCTTTTCCCAACGGGTGTGGTGTTCGCATTCAACACTGGCTCCTATGCTGAACGATTCCAGCGTGCTGGGGTCTTCCAGTGCATCGAATGTCCAGGAAGTCACCAGGTCATCCGGGGAGATTTTGTACTTGTGGAGTAGGCCGGGACTTACCTTGTTGTCAAGGAAGGCCTGAAGGCTGCCGGATAGTGCCGGGTGTACTCCCGGTGGAAGCCGGCGGAGTACCTTGTTGACGTATTCTGACCCCATAGAGTCGGTTGCACCTAGAGTATGGAACAGTTCCCGTACTACTCCTATTACCTGCAGTTCACCGATGGAGGTCGCCGGGATTTCCCTTGTCCGGGAGAATATGGCGAGAACCGTGCTGATGAACACGCTGTTCGGAACGTTCATTCGGTCTATGAGTGACATACCACAAATATAGTAAAATTTCGAACAGATAAACTGTGCATAACGAGGTACCAGATGAACGTACACTTCATAACTACGGACGACATGGCCAGGTACATCATTTCCAGGATGGGCGGCCAGGTGAACGAAATCGAGATGGTCGTGGAGGAGCATCACGGTCTCGGCCACGTATACATGGCAATCAACGATACTGCGGATTACTTCTACCGTTACTGCTTCGACGAGGCGGCCTACGTCGACTACATGCTCATCAGGCTCCAGCCCGGTGTAATCGAGTACCACGTACCCGAGGAAGTCATGAACGTCGTTGAGCTGACACCGTCTTACGGCAACACGTTCAGCCCGATGATGGCTTGGGACGTCGGCCCCGGCGAATCCCTAATAGGTGTCGGTGGTGCCGGCATGGGTGGTCTCGGACAGTTCGACCTCGTTACTATGACCGGGGCCATGCGCTATCTGCAGGACGCGAAGAAGCTGGTGGGTACGCAGTACAACATCAAGCTGCACCCGATTGACCACCTCCTCCGTGTGTTCCCGACCCCGAAGACCCCGAGGAACGCGATAGCGATGGTGTACACGAAGGCGAAGAAATCCGAACTGTACAACAATGTCATTTTCCGCGACATGGCCGTGGCCAGGGCCCAGCAGCAGCTTGGCGATATTCTGAAGCGCGACGACTATGCCATTCCCGGTGGCGGCAAGATTAACGGTACGCTAATCTACACGGATGCCACGACAAAGTGGGACAAGCTGTTCGACCTGATGAAGCAGGAAGCCCCGGGCACCTTCATGATGACGGACCTGAGTTAACGGAAAATCCCGGGAGAATCCCGGGATTTCTTTTACGTGAGGTTCGCTACGAGCAGGTTGAGCTCGTTGTGCTTTATGACATTGTCCTTGGTAATCTGGACGATGCGTCCGCTTTCCCTGAATTTCTTTTGGAGGGCGACATAGCAGAGGAACGTCGCCCTTGCGTCCGCCAGTGAACTATGGGCCTTTTCGTTGGTGACTCCGAGCCTGGCGCACATGCTCCCAAGACTTCGTGTGGGAGGGTGGTCCCAGTCCGGGCAAACGATTGCGTTGTAGGCTGCCGACAGGGTCATCAGGTCTACCTGGACGTTGATGTCCAGCCTGTGGAACGCCGGGTCCTGGATGTACTTATGTAGGAACCCACGGTCGAAGGCATAGTTCTGACCAAGAATGTGGAACCGTCCGCCGGCCTGCTTTGCCTTGTCAAGAACTGCGCAGATATTGGCGGAAACGTCGGTAGCGAGGTATCCGTCACGTTCGAGCGCCTCAAGGTCGAGCTGGTTGGTACGGATTGCTTCCGGGTCGACAGCGACTCCCTGGAACTGGCTAGGCTTCAGGGTCCATTCGTTCTCACTGACCGTGGTGTAGGCCAGCGTTGCCGGGTCAAGCGCATAGACGCCGATGCCTACCGACAGAAGTGGGTTCGAGTCTGGGAAAAGGCCACCTGTTTCGGTGTCCACTGAAATGAAGGTCTGGATACTCATATACCCAAATATAGCAAATTACCAGGAACCCAGCAGGGCACCGCATGGCTGGTAGTTTGGGTCCCCGGTGACATCCTGGACGCACTTGTCGACCTCTGGAGGCCTGAACAGGACGTCCTGCTTGAGCGAAAGGAGGGTATCCTTGTCGAGGGTAAGCGGGTTTCCGGTGCTGTCCGCCAGGGTAGCCTCGGCCTCCCCGTCGGTAGCCTTCCCGAGAGAAGTCGAACCGAACAGGTTGTCGATGAAGTGCTGCTGCAGCGGGTCGTCCTTGACGTTCTGCGAGACGTTCTGGCCGTTGTCGGTTGCGACTTCGATATATGCCTTCCACCAGTACTTGTGCCACATGTACTCGTAATCAGGAAGCTCGTAGGTTATGGATGAAATCTGGTACAGGATGTTGTTGTATTCCAGCTTCATCAGGTCGCCGGCCTTCGGGAATATCTGTGCGGCGGTGTAGCCGTGGTAGACGAACTGTGAGTAGCCGCGCTGTGACCATTCCGGGTCGTGCAGGCCAGGGTCGCAGAGTGGTTCGATTCCTGCATCCCGGAGACTCCGGTAGTTCCGTTCGAGGAACAGGCCCATGTGAATGAACACTTCGGTCTTGTCCGTGAACTGGATACCGAAACGCTTGTAGATTTCGTTCTGCGGGGTGAAGGTAATCTTCGCCTTGAGGTCGAACACGCGGTCGATGGAACGTACGTTGTCTTCCTTGGTCAGCGGGTTTGCAGACGTGTCGAAGGTCGTCGTGTAGTAGAGGAACCGGTCGCCGTGATTGCGAATCCAGTCGTAGGTAGTGTCCTTGTACTTCTTCTGTGCGTGGAACGCGTTCTCGTTGCGGAAGAAGCTGCCGTAGCCCAGACGGGTGGTCTGCTCGAAGTCCGGCTGGTTGTAGTGGGACAGAGGGGTACGGTCTATGTATCCCTCGGCCTTGTCAGCCCAGAGTGGCTTCGAGACATTGGCCTGTACACTGAATTCTGGCACCAGGACGTGCCTGGCGCGTACATAACCCTTGATGTCTAGTGGCATTGATGGCACGTTTTTACCTCTTGGTGTAGTTTATATACCGGGTCGGCCCATCCGGGGATATAAACTACCGATAATCGATGAGGATACCGAAATGGCTTCTACCGCAGTCGCAAGAAAATATACAAATATCTCGTTTGATGACATCAAGCAGCACCTGATGGACATTGTCCGGGCCAAGGAAGGCGCACTGGCCGACCTCGGGGACAGCGCTTACGGCAAGATGATGCTCGAACTGTTCGCCGGTTACGGCGACCTGACTGCGAACTGGGTGGAATCCGCGTTCGAGAACTCCTGGCTTGAAACTGCATATGCCAAGCCGCCTATTTATGCAGGTGCCCGTTCTTTGGGTTACAGCATCAGGCGTCCGGTCCCGGCAAAGTGCTCAATCGGCATCCGGGTGGCCGAAATCCGTGAACACGCCAACCTGAAGGTGTTCATCCCAAAGGGAACGGTATTTACCATGTCCGGGGCTACCCTCACGACGATGGCCGACATGGAATTCGACTATGACTACGACATGGATGTCAACCAGACTGGGTTGATGGAACTCGCTGCAGGAACCAACGTACTGGCGGAAGGACAGGCAAAGACTGAAGTCCTCATTTCAAATGGCCAGCAGAACCAGGTATTCTACATTACGGACCGTTCATTCTCCGATTATTTTGGGGACAATGACCCTAACTGTTCTGATGACGGCAACGTCGCTCACCGCCCGGCATGTTTTACGAAGGTTACATCAGATGCTACACTGATGGACAATATCGACCCGGATGTGGTTATCGACGATAAGCTGTACTGGCGTATCTCCCGTAGGGGCCTGGAAGACCCCGGTCTTGACGAGGCACGTAGCGACGAGCTCAACTTTTCCAAGGCCCAGGGTAACTACAGCAGCAACTATACCGTCCTGATTGAGACGGCTAACGATGGCACAGTATCCCTTAGGTTCGGCGACGGTCTCAAGGCGGCAATTCCGTTCGGCAACATCACGGTCACCTACTTCTCAACAAAGGGCGAAGCCGGCAATATGCTTGGTGTGTTCGGGACGGCCCTGTCAACGACCGGTACTGGAATTACAATCACTACCAAGGACGGCCAGGAAACCGAGGTAACGCTTAATGACCTCAACATATGTCTTACCTCGGATATCCGTGGTGGCCTGAATATCGAATCATCCGATTCAATCAAGAACAATGCCTCGTCAATATTCAATACGTTGGACAGACTTGTCACCAGGGAGGCTTATAAGATTTTCCTCCGCCGTTACGCTGATGTTAAGTATGCGTCTGCATATGGCGAAGATGTGCTTAACACTAAGTTGCCTAACGGTGGTATCAACGTCAAGTATATGAACCAGGTCAGGTTCACTGCGTTGAAGGATTTGTACCGTAAGAAGGACGGTAAGTATTATCCGACGAGCGAGGACGAGTATCTGCTTGAGGGGTACAAGGTGAACGGCTTGATGTACAACTGGCTCTATGACTTTCAGGACCCCAATCAGGCTGTCGTGCCGGATGGCGCACAAATTTACGAGAATATCCGTAGAGAATTCCTTGAAACGTTCGATGAGATGGATGATACTCAGAAGACTGCTGTCTTGTCCATCATTAGAAAGTACATTCCGATTGCTGATTTTGATACAACAGTATTCTCGGCATTTCTTACTCCGCTAGATTTTGTGGTCGATGGCTCTGAACTGCATAGTATCATGGTGGCTCTGAATCGTCGCGGGATGCTAACGGTAGGCGATGGGTTCCATAACTATGTGTACCCGTCTGTACACAATATGGAAATCAAGATGGATGTAGTCCTGTTCAAGGGAAACAATTTTACGGATATTCGCGAGAGAATTAAGAATATCGTGTACAAGTATCTGAAAGAGAATACCGAGTTCGGCACTCCGATATACCGTTCGAAGATTGCATCGTTGGTGCATAGCATGAAGGAAGTTGCCGGTGTTGATGTGTACTTCCAGCCAGCTGACAGTGCATTTACCGATATTGACCTTGCATCTTATGGGTGGATGGAAGATTCTACTGCAATGTTCTGTAACTGGGGTACGGCTCGGTTCAGTGGTATGAACTATACTCTGCGTGTAGTCAGAAACGGTGCCGAATCGTATGTTGAATGCTCTATGCGCGACCAGGGTACAATACAGAAAGCGATTTCCGAGTATTATCGCGTCTATATTGCCCCGTATGTGAATTCGGAAACCTCCCCAATAACCGATAAGCTCATTGACAGGTTTGTCGCTTTTGTGTGGGACAAGGTAATGCAGGAAGTCTACTATCCTGTAGCGGAGTTGCTGGGCGATGCTTACAATCTTGGCGGTGATGCGCTTTACTATAAGGATATCCTGCAGAGTCTCAAGACTTGGGATATGGGTAAGGATAGCCTGACGTTCAAGGGCTATGGTAACGTAAAGGAGCTATCCGAAATTAACGGTTCCGTTCTGCTCGACTATATGCGATATGCGATGGACTACATCAAGCTCATTCGTAGGGTATTGTGCGCCAAGTCAACGTCATCATTGATAAACAAGGAAACCGGCAATATCACGGAATACAGCAATGATAACGAGATAGTTCAATTCAATATCCCGAATGAACTTATCGAGCTTTCTGTCGAACAGGCATCTTCACTTCTTACTGGGACGGGAAATAACTAATGAATCCGATACCACTTAGTGACCGCGGGCAATTCCGCTATACCGACTTTATTGAATATATCCCAGAGTTTCTTTGGGACGAGCCTGACGTTGTTGAACTATTGCAGGTCATGAGCGACTACATCAACGATGCTTATAGGAACATAGAGGACGTTGAAGAGTTCGAGTTCAAGCTTTGTGTTGCCGAAGCAAAGGTTGGAAAGGGCAGGAAACAACTAGAACGGTTACGGTCAATGTTTACCCTGGCATCCGGTAGAGGAGAACGAGTATACTACCTGTCAGTTCCCAGGGCCAATGTGAAGTCAAACACCGTATTCGGCAAGGGAACCGGCTATACACCGTATTATATCGATATCGGTCTTCCTGAAGTAGCGGATGAAATCCCGCACATCTATACGATAGACCGTAAGATAAGCGAATTGTCTGATGGCGATGTTGTATTCGTTAGATACAGCATGCTTGACCCGGTTGTCACCAAAACCTATTATTACTCCAGGGAATCCCAGTCTCTGATACTGGACTCTGCCGGTACTACACAGGACCCGTTCACCGATACCGACAATAGTGATGCGAGGATGATTTCATTTTTGGTGAGCGACATTTCCTCCATCAACAAGCGATTTGGCGGTATTAGCGGCGGAAATACGTACTATGAGATTTTCTTTAATGCCCGTGTAAGCGACGTAAAGTCGGTGCCCGCAACGGAAACGGTTGAGTTTGAGGCTGACCAGGTAAACGAGGTAAAGGATACTCTTGTTATCGATTACTACGGCATGAACTATGCACCTGATAATAAGTTCTACACAACGATGTCCTTCTATAACGAAGACGGTTGGGCTTGGAAAAGTGGGTATCCGACTGGTATGTTTTATTTGAAGGATACCAGTGGAGCTAAGCTGGATGTAGTTGGTGATGCTATTGGCCCAAACCGTGAAATGACGGTTGACCCAGCCATAGTGAAGACATCTGCGCGTTATGCATTGTCTGAGGATGCTAAGTTTGACCCGCTTACTGGCACTTGGTCATTTATTACATCATCTGCGTTGCCACAAACGCCGGGCAGTAAGTTTTATATTATAGATACTAAGCTCGGTCAGGTGCATGGCGAATTCGTGCTTAATCAGGATACACTCATTGACGACAAATATGTCAACAGCATGACGGAAACGTGGTGCGATGCTGAGTACGAGAGCACTGGCATTATTCCGATGGAATATATATTCCTTATGACCTTCCCATTATATTATGGTAAAGGCGTACCGGATTATGCCAATGCCGAAGTTTTGCTGACATGGAAACATATAAGTGGCGACATGGACATTGACTGGAAAAGTGCAAAGGTATCACGTTTTCGGTTTGTGAGCGAGGTTACTAAACTCGGTGAACCATTTATGCCGGAATCGTTGAGGGCGTATTCGTTCGTTGCACCTTCGGATGTATATGCTGCTCTTGTGCGGCGTGACCCGAATAATCCACCAATATATTCCGGGGATACACTGTGGGATGGTCTCGAGACACCAGTTTCAGTGACAAAGGAGTACGATGGCCGTGGCAAGTTCAAGATGCGAACAGCGCTGCGGGTGGTTGAAAATCCGGTTCAGCTTTATACTGGTATGATTGGCATGTTGAATGTCACAGACCAAGTCGGTGTCACAGACCAAGTCGGTATTTGGTCAGATGAATACACCATAAGTGAACTGCAGAAATACGTGTACTCGCCGGAAACACCGGGGGCATTAACTGGATTTCTTGCATGTTATGCGCCTGATGGGTCTATGACACCTATTCGTATAGAAGGCGTAAATCCCGATACGATGGAAGTTACGTTTAGCGACCATTTGGAAAATGGCTCGTATGCATGTACCTTGATGAATGATACAAATTCTAATGACAATTATGCCGAACGCATCATTGACGTATCCAAATACAATGGAGAATACTGGCGCGGCGTTGCTGTTAAACCGCATGGTGATATCTATACTAACGGCATATTCTATGTTGTCGATGGCCTTGGCAATAGTGCGTTTATTGAACTGGGCGACCCAGAATCACCAATTCTTAGTGTAATGCCGTACACTACTTATATGCGTGGCGATGTTGTTTATTCCGAGGGTAAGCTGTATGAATGTATCAATAACTGTACGCTTGAAAATGACACGAATGTTTCAGGGTTATCTGAGTTTCGCGTTGAGCAGGCTAGGGGACACCGAATCAAGTATACCGAAATCTATAATGCGTTTATCCCGTACTATGGACAGGTGAAGGCACTTGACTTTGGTGGTAAGGTGGAATATACTGGCGACATGAGTGTAACCACCCTACCCCTGTATATTACAAAGGTTGTCGAAAACAGGCTGAAGTATGGATGGGAGCATCGTGAGTTCCTAAACTACGGTACTATGATGAATATGAGTGGCAGGGACCGTAATGGCTCCGTCGACATATTTAGCTCTGCCAGGTCAGGCGATGTCGGTGCGTTCGAGACTGACATGGATGCGGTTACCTCTACTCTTGAAAAGAAGGCGCGGTGGGTAATTGACTATCCGGTTATCAAGCGTGGTGTTGATTCTAGTATTTCGGTAGATATAGATAACCCGTCTGCCATTCCGGTGGAAGGACAGCTTGACCATTGGACAGTCACCATTGAGAGCGCTGGCCATGGCATGATTGACGGCGTGTCGGTAATGGTTAGCGGATTCCCTGACTTACCTGAAGTAAGCATCAACGGTATCTATAAGTTGCATGTGATAGACGGCGACAACGTCAGTTTTGATGTGCCGGCCACCGATGGTGCTGCAGCTGGGCTGCTGTATGTCCCGGTTGATGCTGGGATGTCGGTCATGTATATTGGCGACTACTGGCTCGATGTCAATACTATTATGACAACGGATTCCGGGAACTATGTTGTTTCGGTGAATGGAACATTGTCACCGCTTCGAGCTGGCGATAGCGTCATAATGTATGATGTGGATGTCGGCAGTGGTAAAGCTGAAGGCAAGGACAAGTTCGACCTGGTTATTACTGAAATTCTGCCCGATGATAAGGATTCCTCTACTGTTATCGGGTCATGTGCCAATGCACAATTCGCGGGCCAACTATCTGATAAATTCCAGATGCGCCGCAGTATCCAGGCAGATGACTATGTCGTGATTGATGGCGATATATACAGGACGTCATCGGATGTATGGGCGGAGAAAGAAAGGAATGACATTTCGACTCCGTCAGTTCTGATGTCAAAGGAAAACCTGATGGATGTCACTAATACCAACCCTGAATTTGCTCTTGGCGAGACTGTTCGGATAGATACTATAATCCCGGATGGATTGGATAGTGCAACCGTTAGGCTGAAGGATATGATTCCGCACTTTACAATGGAGAATGCATCTATTATTAACGGCCGTACGATGGTCCTTATCAGCAATGTTACACCGAGTAGCTACAATGGATGGCATACGATTACGGAGGTTATTAGCCCCAAGTCGTTCAAGATAGCGGTCCGCCTGTTTGAGCCGATGAACATAGCTGGGAATGGAGTAAACGGCGAGGAGATGTACCTCAATGAGGGCCGGTGGTATGCGTTTACCATAAAGGGAGTTGACTGGGACAAGGTAAGCAACAGGGTTACCTATTCCTTGAACAACACTGTTACCGAGGACCAGGGCGGCGAGACGTTGGTTACTATGTATGAGCATCATCTTGAGAAGGGTGACTACGTCATTGTTGGGATGATGGATGACATTGTATCGGTGGATGCCGATAATAAGGATAGCGTCGGCTCGCGAATAGGTACTTACATCGTTTCCAATGTTATAGGAAAGACCTGTCTACAGCTACAGACCCTGGATGGCGAAATTGCTACCGGATTCAAGGGTAAGAGCATAGCCCGCGGCGTGGTTCTGACAGAAAGGGAAGACGACATTGGGTCGTTGCGGAATGAATATCGTAGGGAACTTGCGTCCTTGAACGGGGCTAAGTTTAGATTCCGTGCAGGCGACATAGTTGTTGCCCTTGCCCAGCAGAACCCGTGCGAGGTGAAGGCCTGGCGAGTCGTGGCAAACGACAACTGGCAACCTATTCGCGACAAACGGTCGATGAAGATTAACTCGCTCGGCGTATATAGCTATGGTAATGGCGCATACAATGGAGTGGATATCGAAGCCGATGAAGATACCGAGAAGTACGAAACATTCAGTGATGTTGACATTGCCGAATTTGATGCCGATGTCTACATTGCTGGCTACAAGTGTGTCGAGAAGCAGAACTTTAGACGTCCATATCTTGATGACTTGGATACTACCAGGTCAGCCAATGTCGAGTACTCTTCTGGCGAGGACTTCTCCAATGTGTCTCCGCGGCATAAGATGAAGTCTTCGTTCAAGGGTGTACCGGCCATGAAATATCCTCTGGTCGAGAAGATTGAACGTCTCTGCTACCTCCGTGATGCGCATGTCATCGACTATGACATGATTGAGTACCTGGCTAGATTCCTGGGATACGATATCACTGCTCTTGGCGATGATGTGGCTGAAAGCAACCTGTACAGCACGAAGGCTGCCCGGGAACTGGCGGTCAGGGAAA
>JAEEGL016069591.1_pt1 | contig 32757 bp, 32 predicted proteins | sample 9134231 | NCBI WGS metagenome assembly JAEEGL01 (sample SAMN16246548, study PRJNA631951) | gut metagenome | biome: gut microbiome; feature: rumen; material: fiber-attached | host: Bos | place: Iran: Karaj | collected 2018-10
GGCCGGATTTCCCTACCGGGGCCATTATCCGCGGAACGAAAGGCATTTACGAATATTTTGAAACCGGTCACGGCAGTGTAAAAGTGCAGGCCGAAACGGAAATTGAAGAACGTAAAAACGGCCGCGAAGCAATCGTTGTAACAGCCATTCCGTATCAAGTGAACAAAACTTCTTTAATTGAAAGCATTGTGGCTTTGGTACGTGATAAAAAAGTAACCGATATTTCCGATATCCGTGACGAGTCGGACCGCCGGGGTATGCGCTTGGTGATTGAAGTTAAGCGTGACGGGAATGCACAAGTTGTTTTGAATCACCTTTTCAAACATACCCAATTACAAACGTCTTTCCCGGTCAATATGTTGGCCATTGTAGACGGACGTCCGCGTGTATTATCCCTCAAAGAAGTGATGAAAGCGTATGTCAGACATCGTCAAGAAGTGGTAACCAACCGTACAAAATTTGATTTGAACAAAGCGCAACGTCGCGAACATGTTTTGAATGGGTTACTCGTTGCCATTGCCAATATGGACGAAGTCGTCTCCATCATTCGCAAAGCCAAAGACCCGACGGAAGCCAAGTTTACCTTGATGACGCGCTTTACGCTTTCGGAAGTACAAGCCCAAGCTATTTTGGATATGCGTTTGCACCAACTGACGCAATTGTCCGCCTTGGCGATTGAAAACGAACGCAAAGACCTCTTAAAATTGATTGCGGATTTACAAGCTATTTTAGGTAGCCCGCAAAAGATTTTAGACATCATTGTAGAAGAACTCAAACAACTTAAAAAAGATTATGACGATCCACGCCGCACACAAATCGGCCCGGATATGACGGACTTCTCCATGGAAGATTTAATTGAGAAAGAAGAAGTCGTCATCACCATTTCCAACGACGGTTACGCCAAACGCATTCCGTTGAGCACCTATAAGAGCCAGAACCGCGGTGGAAAAGGTATTATCGGCAGCAAAACAAAAGAAGAAGACTTTATGGAACACTTGTTCATTGCTTCTTCTCACGCTACGGTTTTGATGTTTACCAACCGCGGGCGTGTGTTTGCCTTACGTGCATTTGAAATTCCGGAAGGAACCCGTATGTCTAAGGGGAAAGCCTTGGTCAATCTGTTGCAACTGGTGGGAGAAGAAAAAGTAACCTCCGCCATTGCGGTAGAAGACTTCAACCCCAAAGAGCAAGATGTCGCTAAAGAAAAAGCGTATCTTACAATGTGTACCCGTTTAGGTACCATTAAACGTGTAGAACTTGCGGAATTTGCCAACATTCGCCGCTCGGGTATTATTGCCATTGGCTTGGAAGAAGGCGACGTGCTGATCAGCGTGCAAATGACCTACGGCAAATCCGATATTTTGATTGCTACTAAGAACGGTAAATCTATTCGCTTTGACGAAAACGAAGTCCGCTCCATGGGCCGGCCGGCCAAAGGGGTACGCGCCATTAGTTTGGGCGAAGGCGACGTGGTTGTAGGGATGGAACAAGCCCCCAACGACGGCGGCGAACAACCCGACGTTCTTTCCGTATGCGAGAACGGTTTTGGTAAACGGACCGAATTTAGCGAATACAAACGCCAGCACCGTGGCGGTATGGGGGTTATTACGATTAAGACTTCTGCGCGTAACGGGCATGTAGTAGGTATTAAGCTTGTTGACGAAAGCAAAGACTTGATGATTGTAACCGAGAAAGGTATGACCATCCGCGTGCGCTGTGCTGATATTCGTTCCGTAGGCCGTAACGCACAGGGCGTAACACTGGCCCGTATGGAAGAGGGTGACAAGATTGCCCGTATCGCGCCGGTTGTTAAAGACGAAGAAGAAAAAGAAGAAGCAGAAAACGCCTAGTAGCGTCTTTCTTTGAAGAAAAACAAAAAGGCACACGCTGAAAAGGGTGTGCCTTTTTTGGGCCTTTTGGCCTATGGAAAATAGGTCTTTTGGCCCTTGTGAAATCTTCAAAGGAAAAAATAAAATGGAAGAATGAAGCATATTATATTTTTCTTTGCATTTGTTCTTATTTCTTTCAACGTTTATGCGCAAAAAGGATTAATTACTGCGCCACAAGTCGTTGAAAATGCCCTGGAAATGGGCACAAAAGCCTCTTTAACAGAAGGTGTAATATCGTCGGCTGGGGGGGGGTATTCCCTTGCTGAAGGCATTTCTGCCGCAGCTACTCAAACACCCATTGCCACCGCAACACAAATAGGCGTTTTATCACATTTAGAATTACCCATTCACCCAATTGTTATTCCCGCATCATCTCCCTCTGCTATATCTCTTTCCCAAAGGATTCGTTGGGCAAAGAACGATGTAGGTGTGTTTTTTCGTGAATTAGCCCAGTATTCGTTTGCAGATTATAAATTTGACACGCCAGCTATTCTTCGTGCTGCTCATCAAGCGGCAGAGACTCCTTACAGGAAAGCAAGAATTATAAAAAAGGTTCTTTCCCATCCGTTGGAAGACCCCAAAAAGCAGTTCCTTGAGCACATACCTGAGTATGCTTTTGGCAAAGGGGCAGACATATTTCCTCATTTTTCTCCAGATGTGTTACAAAGAATAAGAAACTGGTATATTTCCTATTTAAAAGAGATAGAGGCGAAAGATTTCTTTGCGTCAGATGATGAGTTTTCTGAAGGAATAAAAACCCTTTTAGTTGCCTCTTATACGGGAGGGGAAGAATTGTTGCAAGAGGCTATGCGTATTGCCAAGCAAGCCCCACAGGGCCGTCGGTTTTTTACAGATTTTGCCGTTACGCGGGTGTTTTTAAAAAACAAAGATTATAAACATTTGCAAGAACTGATGAATTTCCGTCAAGAACAAGAAGAATGGATGGAAAATGGCCAATTCTTACACCCCGGTGAAACGGGCAGCGTGTATAAAGAAATTAAATTATACTCGGAAAAAGCAAAGAAAATTCCCGTTGTTTTCCCCCAAAACATGCCGGCAGAAAAAGACTTTGAATTTATACCAAAAGAAGAACCTATTGTTAAGAAGATTATATCAAACAGTCATATCGGTTGGCATTTTTTTGTGTTGTATTATAAAGGGCACTGCCCCCCAGATTCGCCGGAAGGACTTGTATCTTTTTTAGAAAGTTAAATTTACACCCCGGGAAACCGGGGTTTTTATTTGTGAAAAAAATATTTACTTTGTGTGTTCAAATTTAGTATAAAAATAAGAGGGGAAATATCAGGGGAAAAACATGAGGACCAATCCGCATATTTTGGAAATCAACACACGCTCTTGGCTTAAGCGCTTAGAAGAGCAGGAAGGTCGTGCGCTCACGTTAGCTACCGTACCGGAATGGTACTGGGAACGCGTAAAAAAAGCAGGCTTTGATGCGGTTTGGTTGATGGGGGTTTGGCAAACCAGCCCCATGGCGGAAAAAATTGCCCGCGAAAGTGACACCATCTTAAATCAAATCCGCCAAGTAAAATCTGATTTCAAAATAGAAGATATCACAGCTTCCCCCTATGCCGTATATGACTATGTGGTAGATGCTTGCTTAGGCGGAAACGAAGCGTTGCAAGCGCTTCATGCTCACCTCAATTCTATGGGGATCAATTTGCTGCTAGATTTTGTGGGAAACCACATGGCCATTGACAGCCCCACTGTTTCTTCCGCACCGGAATTATACATTACTACCGGCACGCAAGAGCCGCAAACCCACCGCGATTGGTTTTTTAAGAATGAAAACGGTGTCTATATCGCCCACGGGCGCGACCCTTATTTTGCTCCCTGGACCGATACGGCCCAACTGAATTATTTTAATCCTAAAACGCGCGAATTTATGCTCCAAAATTTGGAGAAAGTAGCCGCCCTTTGTGATGGGGTGCGCTGCGATATGGCTATGCTTTCTTTGAACCGCGTACAGCGTGATACCTGGTGGGAATTTATCGGCGGAGAATTACCCAAAGAAGAATTTTGGAAGCAAGCCCTTGCTCACGTGCGTGCTACCCGCCCGGAATTTGTTTTCATAGCAGAAGTATACTGGGGCTTGGAATGGGATATCCAGGAAATGGGTTTTGACTACACTTACGATAAAGTGCTCTATGACCGCTTGCGCTTTTCCAATGCGGAAAATATTCGCGGTCACTTAATGGCGGAACACTTGTTCCAAATGCGCTCCATTCGCTTTACCTCCAATCACGATGAAGAAGACAGTCTAAAAGCTTTTGGCAAAGAAAAATCATTGGCAGCCGCCACGATTATTTCTACGTTGCCGGGGGCCCGGTTATTTTACCTGTTCCAAGTCTGGGGACGTAACGGGCGCTTGCCCATTCAATATATTCGCAACGATTTCCCCAAAAATGCGGAAGTGGAAGATTTCTATTGGAAATTATTTGAAATTACTTCCGCTCCTGCTTTCCACGGAGGTCAATGGTCGCTGGTGGAAGTATCTTCCATAGGCATGGATGACGGTTCTTTCCGCAACATTTTAGCCTGGCAATGGAAGCAAATGAACACGGTCAAACTGGTGCTGATTAATTACAGCGATACGCTTGCAAAAGGGCGGATGTATTTCAAAGGGGTCCAAGGGGACGCCGTGTACGAAGAGCTGACCAATACGTCTATTCCCGTCACGCAGGAAATGAAAAACGGCGAGTGGGAAATAGAAATTAAACCCTACGAAAGGCTGATTTTTACATACACCATATAACACAGTTTTTCATTAAAAAAAGAAAGCATCCTTTCGGGGATGCTTTTTTTAGGGCCCAGACGTTGTTTGGGTCTTTTGGCCCTGGCGGTCATATAGTGCAAATTGTTAGAATAAGTGTAAAATCTTTGGAGAAAGAAAAAAATGAAACACTTCGCGAGTCTTTGTTTGTCAATTTTATTGACGGTTCCCGCTTTTGCGCAAGGGAATTTTGCGCTTTCTCTTTCACGTCAGTTAGTGGAAGACATGTCCCAAAAAACTGTTTCTGAATTTTCAGCAAAATATTTAGTGGCAGATGTTGCGCTTCGCAATCAAATCACAAATGCGTTTTTGTACAAAGCACCATCCTCTCCGCTTCAGTTACCCGTGACAGGTCTGGAAGGCGCCAACCGGCAAATTGCGGAAATGTCTAATACGATTCTTCGTTTAGCACTCAGGGAAAAACCAGTGTTACCCACCGCCCAAGGCGGATATATTCCCTCTTTTACTAAAGATAGCAAAACTTTCATTCAACAGACTGGTTTTCAATACAGTGATATGGCTGTTATGTTGCGCCACGCGTTGGGCAATCCTGCCGAAAGAAACTTCTCCGGCTATTTTGTAAAAGATTTTAGAGAATTGCAAAAAGCAGCGCTCACCCCAGCTACCGGCCAAACATTGGACGAAGCCCTGCGCACCGCTTACCAACAAGCCGCTGAAAAGAAACAGGGCATTTTAATTATTACCGAAGAAAGACCGGAAGAATTACAAACTTTCAAAGGGAAACGTTACCGCATGGATCCCGCCGGTTTGAGAGATATGTACGTAATGGATTGGGAAAACGGACACTGGATTTCTTATCAACAAAGTGTAATGGATCCGGTTTTGAAAGGTGGAAAAAAGGGCGTGGATACAAAAGGTCTCTTGCCTTTGAACGGTGCTGTAGTGATCGAAAGAGAAGGAGGAGACTTAATAGTTGAATCTGGCCTTTTTATGAAGGATAGTCAATACAACCTTGTGTATGCTATAGAACATTTGTTAGATGTTCCTCAAAGTTCCCCTTGGTTTGAACAACTGAAATATGCCAAAGCAAAAGGATATTACATTCTCATAAAATATTTGCCCGAAGTAGAACCGGGGGTTAGAGTAGATGACTTGTCCAAAGTTACGTTCTACTTTGCGCGGAGGAGAGGAGAGCCTCTTTTTGATAACGTGTACGAATTGGAACGCCCTTTGATGGGGTTGGAATAAATTTAGCATTGAGGTAAAGATGAAATATATAGTTAGTTTTTTATTGACGGTTATTTTTGCGTTGCCTTCTTTTGCACAAGGGCAGGCAGTCATTCCTGCCATAGCTCGTCAATTTGCTAGAGATGTAGCTAAAAAAACCCCCGGAACTTTTGCAAGTATATATATTGTCAAAAGTCCCGATTTGAAGTGGCAACTTGACCAAGTCTTGTTTGCTCCACAGCCTGTTACCGTTCTGCCTGTTGCCAAACAAATGAACGGACTTACTTCCAGACTATATCGTGTGGCTGTTGCCTCCGGTGTAAAAACGTACGGCGGCGGATATATTTCTTCTTTTTTAAAAGACAGTGCTCTTTTTGAAAAAGAAACGGGTTTACGTTTTAGTGATATGTCTCGTATGTTGAGCTACGCATTAGGAAATCCCACTGAACCAATTTTTGCCGGGTATTTTGTGAAAGATTTTGAAGAATTGCATAAAATAGCCGTCCACCCTGCCACAGGGCAAACATTGGAGAAAGCATTGCAATCCGCTTACGAGAAAGCAGCCGCCGACAAAAAAGGACTTTTCATTATCACAAAACAAACCCCGGAAAATCCACTTGACGATCTATACGTGATGGACTGGCAAAATGGTAAATGGCTTTCTTATCAAAAAAGCTTTTTGAAAGAAAAGTGGGCCAAGCCATGGAGGAATGTTTACCCTGCTGGCGAAGCAAGAATAGAAGTGAAAGGAAATCGTATAAGACTGGGCCCTGGCAAGACGGAAATTGATAACAGTGTTGTACAAGTGTCGAAGAACTCCTCTTTAGGGAAGCAAATACTTTACGCTAAGGAAAAAGGGTATTTTGTGTATGTAGAAAATGCGTTTCCGGCATTGTTTCCACCTACCAGAGATCCGCTCCGTTTTAGTGTTTGGTTTGCCAAATGGTTTGGAGCCCCGTTGTTCAACGACGTTTACGAGCTGGAAAAAACCCTGTAAATTGTTATTTTTCCCTTAAAGCCTGCCTTTGCGGCAGGCTTTTTTGTTTGTATAGTATTTTTGTAGAATTTTTTTTATAATATACTTATACGCGCCCGTGCGCACGTACGAGGAGTTAAAATGGCGTCAGGCCCTTTTTCCGCTAAAGACCATGTGGAAATTACAACGTTGGGGTTGGAAATTGCCGTTGCGGAAATCGCAGGCGCATACGGCGGATATTTGTTAGATAAAAAATTTGACACCCTTCCCTGGTGTTTAATTGCAGGTGTGTTTTTAGGGTTTTTGCTCGGGTTTTATCGTATATGGCAAGAAGCTAAAAAGGCAAACAAGAAAAAATGAACGTATCGGAAATTATTTCTCATCATATTTTGGACCACGATTTTGGGGTAATGCTCGGGAATGTCCGGTTGCCGATTACAGCCCATTCCGTTACCATTTTTTGCGTAAGTTTATTTTTGTTAGGCGCCCTTACTTGGATTGCCCAAGCCCATAAAAACCGTGCCGGGCGCTTGCTTACCACATTGATGGAGGAATATGTTTCTTTCATACGTGACGGCGTTGTTCTTCCCAATATGGGCGCGGAAGGGCGAAGCATGTTGCCCTATTTTTGTACACTTTTTCTGTTTATTTTAAGTGTCAATTTGGCCGGAATGATTCCTAACATGAAGACCGCCACCTCTAACATTTCCGTTACGGCCGCTTTAGCCCTATGTTCTGGAATGTTAATTCTTTACAGCGGGCTTAAATACCATGGGTTAATGGGTTTTATCAAAGGATTTGTTCCTTCCGGCACACCCCTATGGTTAGTACCGTTGGTTTTTCCGCTGGAAGTTGTTAGCACGGTTATCAAAGTATGTGTATTGGCTATCCGTTTGTTTGCCAACATGCTATCGGGCCACATGGTACTGCTTTGTTTGCTTATTATTGTGTTTGTCGTCGGGCAAATGCATTGGGCGGCTGGTGTCGGTTCTGTATTGCCTGCCATGGCTCTTGAAATTTTTATGACGTGCTTGGAGTTGTTAGTTGCATTTTTACAGGCGTATGTTTTTACATTGCTCACGGCTATTTTTGCCGGATCGGTAATTCATACGCACTAATTTACGGGCATTGCCCAAAAGGAGAAAAAAATGGACCTCATAGTACTTAAATACATCGCAGCCGGTATTGGTGCCGGTATTATTGTGTGTGGTGCTGGTTTTGGATTGGGAAAAATCGGTTCTGCCGCATTGGAAGGAATGGCCCGTCAACCGGAAGCCGGTTCTGACTTGCGTACCACCATGATTATTATTGCCGCTTTATTAGAAGGGGCTGCCATGTTAGGTTTGGTAATTTGTTTGTTAACAATGGTCATGTAGCACAGGGAGATTTATGCAAGATTTATTAAAGCCAGATTGGGGCGTACTGGCCTTAACGGTTCTAAACTTTGCATTGCTTGTTTTCTTGTTGGCTAAGTTTGCTTGGAAGCCGATAATCGGAGCTTTGGAAAAGAGGGAACAGCAGGTTCGCACCGATAAAGAAATGGCTGAAAAAGCCCGTTTAGAATCCCAACAAATAAAACAAGAATTGGACGATAGACTGGCGCATATTTCGCAAGAAGCCGCCCAAAAAATGGCGCAGGCTGTTAAAATGGCGGAAGCGCAACAGGCCCAAATAATTGCTGCGGCTAAAGAACAATCTGCAGCGATATTAGCCCAGGCGCAAGAACAAATTACGGCCGAAAAAAACAAAGCTTTTGCGCAAGTACAAAACCAAATTGCACAGCTGAGCATGATGGCTGCGTCGCGTATTTTAGCGCAAGAAGTGGATGAGAAATCGGCCGCCCGAGTTGTGGAAGACGTGTTAAAGGAAGTGAAAACCAAATGAATACTACCCAACGAATAGCTGCCCAACGTTATGCTGTGGCTTATGATGCTTTAAGTACTTCGTCGCAAGAAGCCTTGCGTCGCCAGAAAGATTTACACAACGCTATTAAGGCACTTGCTCCGGCACAAAACTATCTTTCCAGCCCGCGTGTCTCTACGGCAGAAAAGAAAGGATTGGTGCTTTCCACGCTGTCTTCTTTACCGGACACTGCCGCTTTTATTGCGTTGCTCTTGGATGCCAAACGTTTTGCGCTCTTGCCCGCCATCGAACAGCAAGTACAGCAACTTACAGATGAACGTTTGGGTATTGTTCGTGCGGAAGTTTCCTCCGCACAAATTTTGTCTCCCCGTCAGCAAGAACAGACAAAAGAAGCTATAGGGCAACGTTATCATGCCAGGGCCGAAGTAACTTTTAATGTAAATCCCCAGCTGCTGGGTGGATTAAAAATTTCTTGCCAAGGGGAAGAGATAGACGGAACGTTGCAGCATCAATTAGAAAAATTATTAAAAAAAATTTCAAATTAGTACGGTATAGATATGGCAATTAGACCTGAAGAGATAACAAGTATTATAAAACAAAAGATTGCGCAATTTGATGCACAGGTAGATATCAGCGAAACAGGCACCGTTATTCAAGTAGGAGACGGCATTGCCCGCGTGCACGGATTGAAAAATGTGAAATCTTCCGAATTGGTTGATTTTGGCAACGGTGTACAAGGCATGGCTTTAAACTTGGAATATGACAACGTAGGTTGTGTATTGATGGGGCCGGACCATTTAGTGCATGAAGGAGATATAGTAAAACGTACCGGGAAGGTAATAAGCATCGGCGTTAGTTCTCAAATGATAGGACGGGTAGTTAATCCGTTGGGTAAACCGTTAGACGGGAAAGGAGAAATAACCGCTGAAAAAACTATGCCGTTGGATATTGTGGCCCCCGGTATTATTGACCGTCAACCGGTGAAACAACCTCTTCAGACAGGCATCAAAGCCATTGATGCAATGATTCCCATAGGCAAAGGGCAGCGCGAACTTATTATCGGGGATCGCCAAACCGGAAAAACTGCAATAGCAGTAGATGCGATTATTAACCAAAAAAACATTCCTGAAAAAGAAAGATGTATTTGTATTTACGTAGCCGTTGGACAGAAACAAAGTACAGTAGCCCAAGTGATTAAAACATTAAGTGACTTCGGCGCAATGGACTATACCGTGGTAGTATCGGCCACCGCATCAGATCCGGCTTCTTTGCTCTATATCGCTCCGTATGCCGGTTGTGCAATCGGCGAGTATTTTATGTGGCAGGGCAAAGACGTGTTGATTGTATATGACGATTTGTCCAAACATGCCCAAGCTTATCGGGAAATGTCTTTGTTATTGCGTCGTCCACCCGGACGTGAAGCTTACCCGGGAGACGTGTTCTATTTGCATTCCCGTTTATTGGAACGCGCTTGTAAATTATCCAACGAAAACGGCGGCGGTTCTTTGACGGCATTGCCAATCATTGAAACACAAGCTAACGACGTTTCCGCTTATATTCCAACAAACGTGATTTCCATTACGGATGGTCAAATCTACTTAGAGAGTAATCTTTTCTTAAGTGGTATAAAACCGGCCATTAACGTAGGATTGTCCGTCTCTCGTGTAGGGGGGAGTGCCCAACGTAAAATGATGCGTAAAGTAGCCGGAACGTTGCGTATTGATTTGTCTCAATATCAGGAATTAGCCGGCTTTGCTCAATTCGGGTCGGAATTAGATAAAGAATCCCAACGGCAAATTGCCCGCGGTAAACGCATGACGGAATTGTTAAAACAACATCAATACACACCGCTTAAGGTTGGCGAAGAAGTATGGGTGTTGTATGCGGGAACCCACGGTTATTTAGATACGGTTCCCGTAGAACAAGTACAAGCGTATGAAAAACAGTTGTTGGCTTTTTTACATGCGCAACATGCCAAAGCGTTAGAAGAATTGCAACAGGCGAACGAACTGACGGAAGAATTGGAACAAAAAATGGTCCAAATCTTAGAGGAATTTAAAACCGTATTCAAGGAAGCATAGGAGAAAATATGGAATCGAAAAATCGCAAAAAATATCTAGTAACCGGTGGAGCCGGGTTCATTGGCAGTAATATTGCCAGAACACTGGAAGCCCAAGGGCACGAAGTGACTGTGTTGGATGACTTTTCTAAAAACGGGCATTTCAAAAATTTAATCGGTTTCAAAGGGGATGTTATTACGGCAGATTTATTTAAATACGTTCCCACAGATATGTATTTTGATGCTATTTTTCATGAAGCCGCCATTACGGATACCACCGTTACGGATCAAAAAGCCATGATGGAACAAAACGTAGATGCTTTTAAGAATTTATTGGCTTTTGCGGCAGAAAATGAAATTAAAAAAGTAATCTATGCTTCCAGTGCTGCCACGTATGGGAACGGACCTGTCCCGAACGTGGAAACACAACCTACCCACCCGGAAAATGTATATGGTTTTTCTAAAGCGATTATGGACAACGTAGCCCGTCAATTTGCAGAAGATAACAACGATATGACGATTATTGGTTTGCGTTATTTCAATGTGTACGGGCCGGGTGAAAGCTTTAAGGGGAAAATGGCCAGCATGGTGTACCAGCTTTACAACCAAATGAAACAAGGTAAACGCCCGCGTGTATTCAAAAACGGAGAACAACAACGCGATTTTGTCTACGTGAAAGATATCGTTAAAATCAATTTATGCGCGCTTAACAACGGAAAAGAAACAGGCGTGTACAATGCAGCCACGGGTATTCCGCGGGATTACAACGATATTATTCGTTGTTTGAACAAAGAGTTGGGAACTCATTTGGAACCGGAATATATTGATAATCCGTATCCTTTCTTCCAGCTCAAAACGCAGGCCGATATTACGAAATCCAAAGAAAAATTGGGATACACCCCTGATTATTCTTTGGAACAAGGCATTGCAGATTACGTTTCTATTTTGGAAGGGAAAAACAACTAAATTATGGAATCATTGCGGGATATTCGGCAGAACATCAAAGCCATTGAGTCCACCAAGCAAATCATGCAGACAATGAAGATGATTTCCAACGCTCGTATTCGCAGAGCACAGGAAGCTATGTTGTCGGCTCGCCCGTTTGCAAAAAAAATGTTGGAAATGGTGGATGATTTACGCACAGATGTTTTAGCTTTACCCCAAGCTCCCGAAGAAGCAGAAAATATTGCCAGTCGGTTTTTTACCAATTTATCCGGTGATAAAAACAAAGTAGGATTGGTGGCAATTACCGGAGATAAAGGACTAACCGGCTCGTTCAATGCGGTTGTGCTACGCAGTGTATTACAGTTTTTGAAAAAGAACGAAGGCAAAGAAATTTATATTTTTGCAATCGGCAAAAAAGGACGGGATTTTTTAAGCCGTCTTAAAATGAAAAATCTTCACATAGTGTATGAAAGCGTAGGAATTTTCCCCAAAGTTTCGTATGCGCATGCAGCATTGTTAGGGGAGCGTTTGTTGTCTGTTTTCTTTGAAGAAAAACTAGGAAGCATTACTTTAATTTACAACGATTTTAAATCGTTGGCCAGTCAACATTTGGTAGAAGAGCAGATGTTGCCTTTTACGTTTCATACCCCGGCCTCTACACCAAAAGAAGAAGGACATGATTTTGAATATGAACCGGGTTTGTTGGAAATTTTTAAATTATTAATTCCCCGTTTGATTAAGGCACACATGTACCGTGTTTTGTTGGAATCGCAAGCGGCCAATTTAGCGGCCACTATGAATGCTATGGATTCTGCCAGCAAAAACGCCGGGGAGTTAGTCACAGCGTTAGGAATCAAACTTAACAAGGTCCGCCAGGCGGGCATTACGAATGAAATTTTGGATATTGTAAACGGCGCGGAAGCGCTGAATAGTTAAAGGGAACGCGTATGAAAACGGGAAAAGTAGTACAAGTAATAGGAGCCGCTGTAGATATTTCATTTTCTCAGCAAGAACTTCCTTCGATTGAAAACGCCATTGAAATTGAATTAAACGATTCAAAAAAAATTGTGGCTGAAGTGGCCCAACAAATGGGAGATGGCATTGTGCGGTGTGTAGCCTTGGAAAGTACAGATGGCTTACAACGCGGGGCAAAGGCTGTTGATACGGAAGGGCCGTTGTCTGTGCCTGTAGGAGAAGGTTGTTTGGGACGGTTGATGAATGTTTTGGGGAAAGAGCAGGACCATAAAGGGGCTATCAAAGCTGCTATGAAAATGCCCATTCACCGTAAAGCTCCTACGTTGGAAGACCAAAACCCGACTCCCGAAATTTTTGAGACGGGGATTAAAGTAATCGATTTGATTGCTCCGTATATGAAAGGCGGGAAAGTCGGCCTTTTCGGTGGAGCAGGCGTGGGGAAAACGGTTTTGATTATGGAATTAATCAATAACGTAGCCCGTGAGCACCACGGCAGTTCCGTCTTCGGCGGAGTTGGAGAAAGAAGCCGCGAAGGAAACGATTTAATGTTAGAGATGGCTTCTTCCAAACTTTCGGATGGAAGTTCGGTTTTGGATAAAACCGTGCTTGTTTATGGCCAAATGAACGAACCGCCAGGGGCCCGTGCGAAAGTAGCCCTTACGGCTTTGACGCAAGCGGAATATTTCCGTGATGAAAAAGGGCAAGATGTGCTTTTGTTTTTAGATAATATTTTCCGTTTTGTGTTGGCCAATTCGGAAGTGTCTGCTTTGTTGGGACGTATGCCTTCCGCTGTGGGTTATCAACCTACCTTGAATACGGAAATTGGGGCTTTGCAAGAGCGCATTACTTCTACCAAAAAAGGAGCTATTACTTCCATTCAAGCGGTGTATGTACCGGCAGACGATTTAACAGATCCCGGTGTGGCGGCTACTTTTACACACTTGGATTCAACCTCTGTGCTTTCGCGGCAGATCGCCAGTTTAGGTATTTACCCGGCGGTGGATCCGTTGGCATCTACTTCCCGCATTTTGGATCCGCGCATTATCGGTAATGAGCATTATGCAGTGGCCCAACGCGTGCGCCAAGTGCTCCAAAAATACAAAGATTTGCAAGACATAATTGCCATTTTGGGTATGGATGAATTGGGTGACGAAGATAAAAAAACGGTGGCGCGTGCGCGCCGCATTCAACGGTTTTTATCACAACCTTTTTCCGTGGCGGAACAATTTACCGGACACCCGGGCAAATATGTTAAATTGGCGGACACAATCCAAGCTTTTAAGGGAATTGTGGACGGCTTGTATGATCATATTCCCGAATCTTGTTTTTACATGTGCGGTGGAATAGAGGATGTACTGGCTAATTACGAAAAAGTAAAAGATAAAGAATAGTTTATGACAGAAAAAAAATTAACTTTTAACCTGGTAACCCCTCAAAAACAAGTGGTGGAAGATTTGCCGGTAGATATGGTTGTTTTACCGGCCTTACTGGGTGAAATGGGAATTTTACCGGGGCACATCCAAACGGTTGTTCAGTTAGGGATGGGTTCCTTGCGTTATAAACAAAAAGGCAAAACGGAAGTATTTGCCGTATTGGGCGGTTTTGCCGAAGTATCAAACAATGTTGTAAACGTTTTTGCCGAGGGAGCAGATTTGGCAGGCGAAATTGATGAAGAGGCTGAAAAACAACGCATCAAAGCTTTAAAAGAATCGCTTTCTAACAAAGACGCAGATATTGATTTTGAGTTGGCAGAGTTAGAAATCAAGCAGGCGCTAACTCGTATGAAAGTAAAAAAACGGAGATTTTAGACAGGAGAAATTATGAGAGATATTACCCCTAATAGAATAAGTGGTTGGTTAATTTTTTTGCCATTGGTTTTGTTTTTTTGTTTGATTGCTGTTTTCAGCTCTTACTTCACTGTTTCCGCTGGTACAGTGGCGGTAAAATTACGCTTTGGTAAATTAGAAGGAGCCTACGGAGAAGGTATTCATTTTAAAGTACCGTTTATTGATACCGTAGAAAAATTTTCTGTACGTATCAAAAAAGATGCTTTCCAAACGGAAGCTTTTTCTAAAGATTTACAGCAAGTAAAATTGGCCCTGGCGGTCAACCACCGTATTTTACCCAACACGGTAGAATCTATTTATCGTAACCTGGGGCCGGAATATACGGCTACGGTATTGAAACCGATGGTAGAAGAATGGTCAAAAGCTGTCATTGCAAAATACTCTGCCGATAATCTAATTTCCAACCGTATGCAGGTAACCAAAGAATTGGATGATATTTTGAAACAAAAAATGGCAGAAAAGGAAGTAATCGTTTCCGACATTGCCATTACGGATTTTGATTTTTCTCCTCAATTTTTGAAAGCGGTAGAAGAAAAACAAATCGCCGAACAAGAAGCCAAACGGGCTACGAATTTGGTGGAAAAAGTAAAAAAAGAAGCCGAACAGAAAATTTTACAAGCCGAAGCCGAAGCGAAATCATTACGCTTGCAACGTGAAGTTGTATCGGACAATCTCATTAAATTACGCCAGGTGGAAGCCCAACTAAAAGCCATTGATAAATGGGATGGCCGTATGCCGACGTATATGGCAGGAAACGGTCAAATGCCGTTTATCATGATGAAATAGAACCGTTTAATGAAAAACATTAAGCCCTCAAAATTATTTGAGGGCTTTTTGTATAAACGTTGGCTGTGTAAAAGCCAACAAAAAGATATAATCAAATTATGAAGAATTTTTTAACTTTTTTATTAGGGGTTTTTATTTTTGCGGGGATTTATTGGTTTGTATTTCACAAAACTCCGGAAGTCCGTACTTTTGAAAAAAATGTTTTGGCGGCCAAACAGGGTGACAGTCAGGCCATGTTACAGGTGGGGATTGCTTACGAACAAGGTACGGGGACAAAACCCGACAAAGATCAGGCCGTTGACTTTTATCGTCAGGCTGCCAGCGCCGGCAATACAGCCGCTACATACCGATTGGCTCAAGTGTATGAAGAAGGCGTTTTAGTTCCGCAAGATTTAGAAGAAGCTTTTGTGTATTATCAATTGGCAGCTTCTCAAGGAAATGCACAGGCCCAGACTGCGTTGAGCCGGTTTTATAAACAACCCCTGGGCTCTGCCCCGCAAAGTGACGGGGAGGCTCTTTTATGGTTAATTCGAGCGGCCAAGCAAGATGAGCCAGCCGCTTTGCAATCCATAGAGGCAGCGCAGGAACAACGGCCGGAATTGTACCAAGAAGTCCTCGCTTTTTCTGATTTGTTTGATAAAACGGTTCAAGAACAGGATCCGCAAGATGCTTTTTCTCTGGCTAAATTTTATCGTTCGGGCACCCTGATTGTTCGCAATGATGAAGAAGCCTTCCGTCTATTCAAAATGGCCTGGGAAAAAGACAATACCCTTTCTCAAGCAGCCGTGGAAATGGCAGAGATGTATCTTTTGGGGGAAGTAGTAGAGAAAGACGAAAACAAGGCACTTGAACTATATGCCAAGGCTGCTGAATTGCAAAACCCACAAGCGCAGTATTTTTTGGGTAAACGCAGTTATGAAGGAAATCCTCCTAATTATCAAGATGCTTTTGCTTGGTTTTCCAATGCGGCCGAGCAAGGATATGCTCCTGCCCAATACATGACGGGATATATGCTGTTGCAAGGACAAGGAACCGGACAATCTTATAAATTGGCGGTAGATTTTTTTACGAAAGCGGCCGATCAAGATTATGCTTCCGCACAATATGTATTGGGTCAAATGTATTGGAAGGGATTGGGAGTGAAGAAAAACATTAAAACAGGGCGTTCTTGGCTTGAAAAGGCAGCAGCAAACGGAAACGCATCTGCCCAGGCATTTTTAGCAGATTAGCCAAATAAAATTTGCCAAATTAAAGGGGCTTTTACAAGCCCCTTTTTTCTAACCCAGAGAAGGATAAAGCGGGAATTTTTTTAGAAATTCTTTTACACGTTGTGCTTCTTCAGCCAGATATGATTCATCCTGGGCATGGGTAATAGCCTGATCGATAAAAGTAGCAATTTGTTCCATGTCTGTTTCTTTCATACCACGGGAAGTAACTGCTGGTGTACCAATACGCAACCCGCTGGTGACGAAAGGTTTTTCCGGGTCAAAAGGAATGGTATTTTTGTTGGCGGTAATACCTGCTTTATCCAAAGCGGTTTCAGCTGCTTTTCCTGTCATTTTTTTATTGCGCAAATCAATGCACATCACATGGCAATCGGTTCCTCCGGCCACTAACCGATATCCGCGTGCTGTTAAAGCTTGGGCAAGTGCCTGCGCATTTAATTTAATTTGGTGTTGATACTCTTTAAATTCCGGTTTAAGTGCCTCGGCTAAACAAACTGCTTTACCGGCAATAACGTGCATCAAAGGCCCCCCTTGTACCCCGGGAAATACGGCAGAGTTGATAGCTTTTGCTAAATTTTCTTTACACAAAATTAGTCCGCCACGAGGCCCCCGCAAAGTTTTGTGGGTAGTAGTGGTTACTACATCTGCATACGGTACGGGGGAAGGATATTCTCCGGCTGCTACCAACCCTGCATAATGGGCAATATCACAGGCCAAATAGGCCCCGCAGCTATCGGCAATTTCACGCAGCTTTTTCCAGTCAAAAATGCGCGAATAGTTAGAGGCTCCTGCCATGATTAATTTTGGTTTATGTTCCCGAGCCAACCGGGCCGCTTCTTCATAATCAATTTCTTCCGTATCCCGACGAACATTGATAGCGATAACGTTATAAAGTTTTCCCGAAAAATTGAGTGGGTGTCCGTGCGTTAAGTGCCCTCCGTGGGAAAGATTTAAGCCCAGCACCGTATCTCCGGGTTTTAGCAAGGCAAAGTAAACCGCCATGTTGGCCTGCGCTCCGGAATGAGGTTGTACGTTGGCATGTTCGGCTCCAAATAATTTTTTAGCCCGTTCAATAGCCAAAGTTTCTACTTGGTCCACAAATTCGCAACCGCCATAGTAGCGTTTTCCGGGATATCCTTCCGCGTATTTATTAGTTAGCACGGAACCTTGCGCTTGCATAACAGCCAAAGAAGTAAAATTTTCAGAAGCAATCAATTCCAATTTTTCGCGCTGGCGTTGCAATTCTTTTGTGACAGCGGAATAAACTTCCGGATCGGTATTTTTAAGATTGAGGTACATTACAAAATCTCCTTTAAAATTTTTGAAATTTTTATTTGAAAATAAATCGTTATTTAATATAATTTACTAAATAGAAGTATCAAAAATCCAGAACGAGGTGTTAGAAAATGGCTAAATTAACCAAAAAAGACTTTCTCAAAGACACAGTCAAACACATTGACTTGAAAAAATACAATGTTGTTCCGATGGTAGATGCCTTTGGGAGCATGGCCTACGCTTCCCGTGAAGTGGCCAGAGCGAGCAAAATCTATAATATGATGCTTTCCGATAAGAAATGCTCTGTCATTTTGTGTATCGCGGGATCTCTTGTATCCGCCGGTATGAAAAAAGTAGTAGTGGATATGATACAAAATCATATGGTGGATGCAATTGTTTCTAACGGTGCCAACATTGTAGACCAAGATTTCTTTGAAGCATTGGGTTTTAAACATTACATTGGAAATCCGTATAACCAAGATGATAACCTCTTGCGTGATTTACACATTGATCGTATTTATGACACTTACATTGATGAAGATGAGCTCAAAGTGTGCGACGAAACCATTTACAAAATTTGCAATGCTTTGGAGCCGCGCCCTTATTCTTCCCGCGAATTTATTTGGGAAATGGGAAAATATCTGGATAAAAAGAACAAAGGCAAAGATTCTATCGTTTATAATGCGTATAAATACGGTGTTCCGATATTTGTGCCGGCCTTCTCCGATTGTTCTGCCGGGTTTGGTTTTGTAATGCATCAAGCCGAACGCCCGGGTGCTCATATTTCTATTGATAGCGCCAAAGATTTTTTGGAACTCACAAAAATCAAAATGAAAGCCAAAGAAACGGGCCTTATGATGTGGTCCGGCGGGGTACCGAAAAATTTTGCACAAGATACTGTGGTAGCAGCAGAAGCTTTAGGGGCTGAAATCCCCATGCATAAATATGCAGTTCAAATCACAGTAGCAGACGTGCGAGATGGTGCTTTGTCCGGCTCTACGCTCAAAGAAGCCTCTTCTTGGGGAAAAGTTTCTACCGCATTAGAGCAAATGGTTTACGGTGAATGTACCACTCTTATTCCGTTGATCATTGGGTATGGTTATCACAAAGGGGCTTGGAAAAAACGCAAAGCCACCAACTACATCAAATTCTTACAAGAAGAAGATGCAAAGGCTGCCAAAGCCGCCAAAAAAAGAAAATAAATGCGGTTAAAAAATGCGTTTCTTAGTTTGCTATTACTCATCTGCCCGTGTGCGTTATGCTACGGGCAGGTCAGTTTTTCAAGCGTACATGGGGAACGCGGCTATTCCGCTTTGCGCGGTAGTTTTGCTCTGGATTTGGATAATGGATGGGTTTTGACTCCCTTGGTTGGGTATTACCGGCCTTCTGATTCGGAACAAGATGAAAAGGGATCTACTTCCCGCTACGGTTTGCGAACACGTTACGAGGTAACAGACACGGTCCAATTGTTGGGGGACTTTATATGGCACCCCAAAGCGATAGGTTATCAGGCCGTGTTATACCATGCGGGTGTGCGATGGGAGCCCTTTTATTATTGGAGGGGAATTAAAGCCCCTTTTCTGCGGGGGAGTGTTGGGCAGTCACGTTATCGTTCGTCTGTTAATGATAAAGGGGAATCTCTTTCACGGACTTTTCGAGAAGTAGAAACAAATGTTCAACTGGAAACAGGAGCGGAACGAAAAAATTGGCACTTGAAAGCCCAGTGGAATAAAGTGTTAAAATATAGTGAACCGTTGGCGCAAGACATGTCTTTTAGTTGGGCTGATTTTCCTTATCTGTCTGCTGTCGTACAGGGGTTTGTAAAAGAAGCCGCTGCTTTGCAGACAAGTTACACAACCGATTTGTTGGCCCCCTATGCAGGATTAGTACGTTATCGTTATGCCCAAAAAGAGCAGGATGCTTTTGCAATAATGGCTGGATTACGTTTTAAATTATGGGGAGCTTCTTTTTTAGGGGGTATAGAAGTGTTTGAACCCCGGCGGGAAGAAAACCGCAAGACATTTTTTTCATTATCCGTAGAGGCTGAACTGTAAAGGAGAAAAACATGGCGGCAAAGATGCATTGTAATATTGATGAGAAAACCTTCTCCGTTATGATTTTTTTAACTCGTTTGATAAGTGCACTTGTTTTGTTGTATATAACAATAGGCTGTTTGCTTTTCTATCGGGAATATCTTTATAATGTGGCTGTGTTAGGCGTTCCCATGCCAGTTGGAGTGGGGTTAGGCTTGGTAATTGCCCAGCTGTTTTTGGCTTTGCTTTTGATTTTAGGATGGTTTAGCCGGTGGGTAGCATGTGCGTCGATAATTTGTCTGTCCGCTGTTGGATTTATATTTTTTGGGGCAGATTTGAATAAAATATATATAACTTTGATTTTGTTATTAATCACTGCTTTGTTGCCCACGCTTATGATGGGACCCGGCCGTTTTAGTTTGGATTTTAATCGTGCGCGTCGCCACGCGGAAGAAGAATTTAGAGGTTAGTTATGGAGCAAAAAAATTACGTTAGTTTAGCCAACAAATACCGCCCACAAACTTTCGAGGACATGGTCGGACAAGAAAGCATTTCCAAAACTTTACAAAATGCCCTAAAATTAGGGCGTATCGGCCATGCTTATTTATTTTATGGTCCCCGTGGCTGCGGGAAAACGACCACCGCGCGTATTTTGGCAAAAGCTTTAAACTGTACGGGAAACGGTGCAACCGGGCCGTCTGCCACCCCTTGCGGGAAGTGTCCTTCTTGTTTGGAAATTGCACAGAGTACAGATTTAGACGTATTAGAATTAGACGCTGCCAGTAATACACAAGTAGAAAAAGTGAGAGAGGCGATTATTGATACCGTAGCGTTGGCTTCCTCCAGAGACCGGTACAAAGTTTTTATTTTAGACGAAGTTCACATGCTTTCTTCCAGTTCTTTTAATGCTTTGCTTAAAACGATAGAAGAACCGCCGGCCCATGTTGTTTTTATTTTAGCCACGACGGAAAAACATAAAGTCCCTGCTACGATTGTTAGCCGCTGTCAAACATTCCGTTTTCGCCCTTTAACCACAGAAGAAATCAGTGGGCATTTGATGGAATTGGCAGAAGCAGAAACGATAGATTTAACCGCTGCTGCCGCCAGAATCATTGCTAAAAACGCCGGGGGCGCCATGAGAGATGCGCTTACCCTATTGGACCGTGCCATTGCGTTTGCCGGTAATCGTATTGACGAAAAGTTAGTGGGGGAGATGTTGGGCCTTACGCCAGACGAATTAATAAAAGAAGCATTGGATGCGTTAATTCATAAAAATAACGAACAACTTCACCAAGTATTTGAAACGTTGAAAAATGAAGGATTTGATGCAAATGCTTTTTTAAAGGACATAAAAACTTCGCTGGGGGAAGCGTTCTATTTTTCGTTGGGGCAGGGAGGCGAGCCTTTTTCCGGAGCGAAACAATTGTTGGAAGGAGTTTCTCCCGGCTTTTTAGCGCAACTGTCCCGTAAAATAAACAAGCTGATGGAAGAAGTAAAATTTGCCGATGATGCTTTGATTAGTGCAGAAGTAGGTTTGTTTACGGTAATGGACAGCGTGCTGGATATTGAAGATTTTGTTCGACGGTTGGAAGCATTAGAAAAAGGGGCCCCGGCAACGCCGCCGTCTCCTCGCCGACCTGTTGTAACGAAAGAAACCCCGGCTGTTATTAAACCGACATTTAAGAATCTTCCGGAAAAGCAAAACATGGTTGCTCCCGAACCGCACACACAAAAAGAGATTGCTCCAACGCCGGACACAACACTTTCCAATCGACAAGTATGGGACAAAATGCTTAAACAATTTGAGAAAAGTCCCTTTGTGTATGATGTGATGTTAAACAGTACCGTTGAGTTCAAAGAAGAAAATTGGTGGACGTTGAGTTTTCCTGCGGGAAAAGAATTTTATCAAATTCCAGCTCAGAACAAATTAAAAGAATTGGCTGAGGCTGCTTCTAAAATTAGCGGTCGGACTATTAAAATAACGCTGGCAGATAATAAATTAAGCACGGCCGAAATACCCACCGTTTCGACTAAAAAAGGGACTAAAACCCGGAGCACGAAGGCATCCTCTTCGCAAGAAAAAATGATTATTTCGGAGGAAGAGCCTTTTGTGGAGGGAAATTTTGAAAAAGATATAACTGCTTCCCAAACGGTTGTTTCGTCAGCAGAGGCTCCGGAAGAAGTGCAGAAAATTTTAGAAATTTTCCCCGGGGAGTTGATGGGTTAATCTATGAAAAGTTTAGACCGTGTGGTGCGTGCTTTGCGACGTTTGCCGGGGGTTGGCCCACGGCAGGCCGAACGTTTTGCCTCTTATTTTTTGCATGCTTCACAAGGAGAATTGGAAGAATTTGTAAATGCCGTGTTAGACATGAAAACGGATATTAAACTGTGCCCGGTTTGCTTTTCTTATAGTGACAAAGACCTTTGTGATATTTGCAGTGACCAAGACCGTGACCATGGCCAAATTTGTGTAGTGGAAGACCCTCAAGATATTGAGGCCATTGAAAAAACAAAAGCTTACAAAGGGGTTTATCACGTGCTACATGGAGCCATTTCTCCCATGGACGGAAAGGGTGCCCAACAGGTAAAAGTGCGCGAATTGTTAGCCCGGATTCAATCTTCCCCAACCCCTATTTCTGAAGTAATTATTGCCACAGATCCTGACAATGAAGGAGAAACCACTGCTCTGTATTTGGCCGATTTGTTACGCGGATTGGTGGGGCAGGTTTCCCGTATTGGTTACGGGGTGCCGCTGGGGGGAGACCTGGACTATATGGATGAAATGACATTGGGTTATTCTCTCAAAGGGCGTACAAAAATCGGATGAATCCTTGCGTATACAAGCGGCCTCTTTTCTTGCTCCTGCTTTTACAAATAATTGCGATTAGTTTCTTTTATCATCCGCATCCTTCCTTTGATGATGTTTCTCATTTTATTTCCAAAACACCTGTTACAATTGAAGGGCGGGTGGATAGTTTTGCGGTACGGAAACAAAAGGAAGACAATGTTTTGGTTTCCGTCAGTAAACTCAACGGACAGCCTGCCAAAGGAAAATTATATTTACGAGTAGAGAAAGATATCCCGCAATGGAAAGACACCTTGCGTTTTAGCGGCGTTTTGAAAGAACCTTATGGTCTGGATATTGTCGGTAATTTTAATTGGCGCCGTTATTTGACTTACAAAAAAGTATTTGCAGAAATGCATGTACAAGAAATACAAGTGGTCAGGTCGGCTCCCTGGCCGTATCGAGCTATTCGTTCCTTAAGAAAATCCATCTTGGAAACCTTTGCTGACCATTTTTCAACTCCGTTACCTCAAATTGCCAGCGGTATTCTATTAGGAGAAAGAGGCGATTTGTCTCCGGAACTTTTTTCAGCTTTTCAAGATAGCGGAGCCATTCATTTACTGGTGGCTTCCGGGGGAAACGTAGGCTTTGTTACACTGTTAACATTGGCCTTTTGTGGTTTCTTTTCATTAAACAGGAGAAAATCTTTAATCATTGCTTTGGTGGTGGCCGGGATTTATACGCTTTTAGCCGGGGCAGATGCTCCGCTTGCTCGCGCCTACTTTATGACGGTTTGTGCAGTAACGGGTTATTTGTTGGGACGCAATAGCGGTGTATTTCAAGGGTTGGTAGTTTCTTGTTTTCTTATCTTATTGTTTCATCCCGCCGCATTGTTTGAGACGGGATTTCAAATGTCCTTTTTGGCTACATTTGCTATTGTGTTAGTTTTAAATATTTGGAAAATTCCAGCCCAATGGCCCTCTTGGTTGCGCTTTTTTGCACAGATTTTTTTGGCCACGTTGGCTACCCAATTGGTTCTGCTGCCTATTTTTGCAAATGTTTTTTATAAGGTCTCTTTGATAGGGATAGTGGCCAATATGTTCCTAGTTCCGCTAGCTTCTTGTTTGTTGGGGTTGAGTTTTGCGTACTATGTAGCCGAGCTGTTACGGATAGGGTTTTTGCTTTATTTTCCTCTTTTATGGGGATTAAAACTCTTTGCCTGGCTTGTTGAATTTTTTGCCTCTTTTTCTTTTTCTTCCATTATGATTACAGCCTGGAAACCACTTTCTCTTTGTGCGTACTATACAGGGCTGTTTTTACTATTTCATTTTCCGTTACGTTCCTTCTTTCGTCGGTGCTTTTGGCCGGGAATGGTAATTATAGGGTTATGTTTGGGCATAAGTTTCTTTTCGCCACAACCGGTTCGTCTTTATTTATTGCAGCAATGGAACAAACATAGCGTTCTTGTGCTGTTTCCTCACCAAACTTTTGTAGTGGGTACTGAATTGGATGCTTCTACCCTGCAAGCCTCTTTGTATCGATTGGGGCGCAGACGTCTCAACGGAGTGCTACATTTGTCAGATCGCCTACCGAAAACTTCCCTTGCTACCCTTATGCCGGTTGACCAAGAAATTACGCCCTTTTCTATAGGGAAATGGCCGGATGCTTCCTTCTTTTTTGATCCGGTTACCGTTACGCTTCGTTGGCCTTTGTATATTGATCGCGAAGGGGCTATCCATACGCAGAAAGGATACAGCGGATCGAAAGAAGATAGCGTTTCCTACTGTTTTGAAACTGCAACAAAAGATTTTTGTATAGGGGAACATGGGCGTTTTGTTCAGGTGGGTTCAAAGATAGTGTTTAGCGAAAGAAATAAAACCGTTTTATTAAAAATTTAGCTATAATGGAAAAGCTGTGGAGGAGTTATGGAAGAAAAAGAATTTAAACAACATCAATATTTTTTGCGTGAAGCAATTAAAGCGGCAGAAAAAGGAATGAAATCCGGCAAAGGAGGTCCGTTCGGCGCGGTAATTGTAAAAGAGGGTAAAATCATTGCACGCGGATGCAACCAGGTAACCTCTCAAAACGATCCCACCCGTCACGCAGAAGTAGATGCTATTCGCAAAGCATGCAAAAAACTCAAAAGTTTTGAATTAAAAGATTGTATTATTTATTCTTCTTGCGAACCTTGTCCCATGTGCTTAGGGGCGATTTATTGGGCGCGCCCCAAAGCTTTAATTTTTGCGGCGGACCGTTTCCGTGCGGCAAAATCGGGTTTTGATGATGAGTTTATTTATAAAGAAGTGCCTCTCCCTGTGGGAAAAAGGTCGCTCAAAACGTATTGTGTTGACGTAGATAATAAAAACGAACCGTTTGATCTTTGGGATGCTAAAGAAGATAAAACGGAATATTAATTCTCAAAAAGGACTGGATTGCCAGTCCTTTTCTTTTTTTGTATAATAAATATATCTAAATTTTATTTTTAGGCAAGAGTTAAACAAAATGGTAGCCAAAAATACAGCAGTTTTAATTCTCGCGGCCGGTAAAGGCACGCGAATGAAATCTTCTCTACCCAAGCCGCTTCATGCGGTGTGCGGGTATCCCCTTATAACTTATATTTTAAGAGCAGCCCAGTCGCTAAATCCGGCTGCTATTGGTGTTGTAATTGGCCATGGAGCCGAACAGGTAAAAGAGATAGTAACTGAAAATTTGTCCGCTTGGGGTATCACTACTCCGGTGGATTTTTTTGTACAGACCGATTTGTCCGGTTCTGCTTCAGCCGTAAAAGCCGCTTTGCCTTTTTTGCAAAAACACCAAACGGTTATGGTTCTAAACGGAGATACCCCGTTGTTGAAAACCGAAACGCTGCGAAAGATGATAGAACAATTTCAAGAACAAGCAGCCGGTGCGTTAGTATTAGGAGTAAAAGTGCCAGATCCGTTTGGTTATGGGCGTATCGTACGGGATACGAAAGGCCAATTTGAAAAGATTGTGGAACAGTCAGACGCAGATGACGCTACTCAAAAGATAAATGAAATTAACAGTGGAATGTATGTGTTTGATAGTGCTGCTTTGCAAAAAGCTCTTTCGCAGCTTACACCGCAAGGCCCCAAACATGAGTTTTATTTAACCGATACATTGTCTATCATCAAGAAATCCGGTCAGCCTGCTGTAGTTTTTACCAGCGCAGATTTTAAACAAGCTTTAGGGATCAATTCTCGTGCACAGTTAGCGGAAGCAACGCAAGTTATGCGTGCCCGCATTAATCAATTTTACATGGAAAATGGCGTTACGCTGATTAACCCACAAGATACTTATATTGATGCAGGGGTTCAAATAGGGGAAGACACCGTAATAGCTTCCGGATGTTACCTGTTGGGCAACACCAAAATCGGAAGCAATTGCACCCTGGAAAGTAACGTATATGTCCAAAATTCCAAAATTGCAAACAATGTAGTGCTCAAACAGGGAACCTATATCGAAGAATCAGAAGTAGCGGAAGAATGTCAGTTGGGGCCGTATGCACACTTAAGGCCTAAATCTACTTTGTGCAAAGCAGCAAAAGTAGGTAATTTTTCCGAAATTAAAAAATCCGTCATTGGCGAGGGTTCCAAAGTTAATCATCTTAGCTACATTGGGGATACGCAAATGGGAGCCGGTGTGAATGTAGGGGCCGGTACCATTACCTGTAATTATGACGGGGTAAACAAACACCAGACGATTATTGAAGATCATGTGTTTGTGGGGTCTAATGTCAATTTTGTAGCACCGGTTACGGTGCACGAATATGCAAAAATCGGCGCAGGGTCCACGGTCACCAAAGAAGTGGCCGCAAATGGCTTAGCTATTGCCCGTTCGCGCCAGGTTGTACTAGAAAATAAAGGTGCCAAAAAATGACTAAAAGCGTAAATGGCGATTTGCGGATTTTTACCGGCAATGCAAACCCTGCATTGGCGCAATTAATTTGCAACCATTTAAATACAGACCTTGGCAAATTACATGTAGACCGTTTTGCCGATGGTGAAATAGATGTGCAATTGTTGGAGAGTGTCCGTGCTCATGATTGTTACATTATTCAACCGACTTGTCCGCCTGTAAATGAAAATTTAATGGAGCTGCTGATAATGATTGATACGTTTAAGCGTGCCAGTGCCGGTAAAATTACGGCAGTAGTTCCTTACTTTGGTTATGCACGTGCGGACCGAAAATCATCTCCGCGGGTGCCGATTACGGCCAAACTGGCTTCTAATTTGATTACCAAAGCTGGAGCAGAACGTATTATGACGTTGGATTTGCATGCCGGTCAGATCCAGGGATTTTTTGATATTCCGGTAGATCACTTACGTGCCCGCAAAGTGTTTTTGGATTATTTTGCTGATTTTGACCGCAATAACTTGGTAGTAGTTTCCCCCGACGTAGGTGGGGTGGAACGTGCCCGCAAATTTGCCGCACGAATGGATGCCGGGTTGGTCATTATTGATAAACGTCGTCCCAAACCCAATGAAGCGGTTGTTTATAACGTTATCGGGGATGTGGCCGGTAAAACTGCGATTATCTTTGACGATATTGTGGATACAGCGGGAACACTTACCACTGTAGCCCAAACGATTAAAGAACGCGGTGCAAAAGAAATTTATGCGGCCAGTACACACGGTTTGCTCTCACGCAATGCTGTGGAAAGAATTAATAATTCGGCCATTAAAAAACTGGTTATTACCGATTCTTTGCCCGTACGTAATTTAGGCCCTAAAGTAGAAACGCTATCCGTTTCCTACTTGCTGGCAGATGCCATTAGCCGTAACCATAATGGTCAATCTCTCAGCGATATTAACATGTAAGATTTTTAAACTTGGAGGATAAAAAGATGGAAAAAGTAAGTATTGCTGCTACTGCCCGCGAGGGTATTGGCGTAAAAGGCGCTCTTTCTAAAATCAGAGCGGAAAAAAACATTCCTGCCGTTCTCTACGGCGGACACAAAGACCCTGTTAGCGTAACCGTTAGCGTAAAAGATTTGGACAAAATCGTAAAAGCCGGTAAAAATACGTTAGTAGAAGTGACCTTAAACGGCACAGCCGAACTTGCACTTGTAAAAGAAGTACAGTATCACCCTGTAACGGACTTGCCTATTCACGCTGATTTTCAACGTGTATCTATGAACGATAAAATGGACGTTGTTGTACCGGTCCGCTTGGAAGGTACCTGTGCCGATATCGCTCAATATGGTGCTATTATTGAACACATTATGCGCGAAATTGAAGTGCGCGCTTTGGTAAGTGCCATCCCGCACGAAATTGTAGTAGATATTACCCCCATGACAATTAACAAAGGTATCTTGGCGGGCGATATTAAATTGCCTAAAGGTGTGGAACTCATGACCGATCCTCAAGCGCCGGTTGTTCACTTGGCTATCCCGAAAGAAGAAGAAGCTGCCCCGGCCCCGGCTGCCGCTGCTGATGCAACTGCTGCCCAACCGGAAAGCTCTTCCACAAAAGGGAAGAAAGATGAAGAAGGCAACCTTACCAAAGGTGCCGACGCCGCAAAGAAATAACCTATGGCATATCTCTTGGTGGGGCTGGGAAATCCCGGTGCTGAGTACGAACGTACACGCCACAACGCAGGTTTTCGGGTGGTGGATGCGGCCGGACAAAAATGGGGCGCCGATTGGAAAGACTGGCAAAAACTGGGAGTATATGCAAAAGTGTCCGTTTGCGGACAAGAGGTTTTTTTACTAAAACCTTTTACGTATATGAATGAATCGGGTCGGGCTGTTTCCAGCCTGGCCCGGTTTTATAAAATCCCGTCTCAAAATTGTTTTATTTGCTTTGATGATGTGTCTTTGGAAGTAGGCAAAATCCGCTTGCGTCGCAATGGTTCCGCAGGGGGCCAGAAAGGTATGAAAAGCGTGATTGAGCAACTGGGCACCCAAGATTTGCCCCGCCTGCGTTTGGGCATTGGGCCTAAACCGGAAAAGTTTGACCTTGTAAATTTTGTGTTGGGTCGTTTTTCCGGCGAGGAAGAAAAAACGCTAACCTCCACTCTTCCCCGCGCTGTAGATGCGCTGGAATGCTACCTTACCCATGGCATCGAGAAAGCCATGAATCAGTTTAATTAGTTTTCGTTTGTAACTCTTTAAGGAGTTCGTACACGCGTTGAAAATCCGGAATATCGGTTATTTCGGTATTTTTTTGTTGCGTGTTTGTCTTTCTGAAATTTTTTGCCGGTATCGATATAGGTAAAGGCGAGATAGATGTATCTTGCGTTTGAGATAATACAATGTCTCCCACTCCTAACCATTGATCAATCATTCCGCGGTGAATAGCTATTGTTCGTACTTCTTTGATAGGAAGAGTATGAAATGTTTGTGCAAAAATTCCGCCTGACGTATAGACACATTTATCGGTGAGGATAAATTCTGTGTGGCGGTGGCGGCGAAATGAAAATACAATGCCGCCTAGATAAATCCAAACCGGCATCAAGTGGAGCGCAAAAAAACCACACATAGCCACTATACCCACCGTCGGGAAAGTGGCATGTTTATCAGACATCAAAAGAGAGCTGACAAAAAATGCATCAAACAATGCCCAAACAAGAGCGAAAGGTAATAAGGGATTAAAAATAGTTTCTAAAATAAAACATTTGAAATTAGGTTTACCGGACCATAAGATGTTTTCATCACTACTGATCATGCTGTATAAAACGGAAGGATAGTAGTTTGTTTTTTCCGTCGGAATCATAATAAAAGCTCTCTCATATGCATTTGTAATTTAAGAATAGTGTACAAAAAAGCACATAAAAAAGGAACCCAGGCTCTACTAGGAGCATACGCTTTAAACGCGTCTCAATGGGTTCCTATACCCATACTATAATGATATTTGTAAAAATTTCAAGGCCTAATTTTAAAAATTTTGCTTTCTTCTAAAATTTTGTTATAATAAATATATAATTTGAGTCGTTGTTATCGGTGCGGTGGCCAAGTGGTAAGGCGAGAGTCTGCAAAACTCTTATTCGTGGGTTCGATTCCCACCCGCACCTTTTTCGCTTCTATTTTAGCTAATTCCTAGCTAATAATTACAGAATCGCATGCATTTTTACAGTGTGTAGCAAAAGAGTGCTCCCCTCTTTTATTGCGCAAGAAAAAAGGAAAAGGAATCTGCGTCAATTTTAAGAGAAATCTTGCATATTTTGGTTCAATTTGATATAATAATTTTGTAGAGGACCCCTACGGGGGTCGTTTTTATCGGTATTTAGGGTACAACAGAGAGAGAAAAATCTTTCGTGTTCCGTGAATTTTTTGTATAATAATTAAGTACCGTCTTGCGGGCGTGGTTCAATGGTAGAACACTAGCCTTCCAAGCTTGTGACGTGGGTTCGATTCCCATCGCCCGCTCGACGTTTTTGGCAATTTTTTGCTGGGGTAGCTCAGTCGGTAGAGCATTTCCATGGTAAGGAAAAGGTCGTGGGTTCGATTCCCACTCCCAGCTAAAATTTTGTAGTACCGCCTAATTTTCGGGCGGAAAAATGCTGGGGTAGCTCAGTCGGTAGAGCATTTCCATGGTAAGGAAAAGGTCGTGGGTTCGATTCCCACTCCCAGCTGTTTTGAACTAAACAAAGTAGTACATTAACTTAAGGAGAACTGAACAAATGGCAAAAGAGAAATTTAGCCGCAGCAAACCGCACGTTAACGTAGGTACGATTGGTCACGTAGACCACGGTAAGACCACGTTAACCACCGCTATTACCAAAGTATTAGCTAAAGAAGGCAAAGCCAAAGCTATGGCTTATACGGATATCGCCAAAGGCGGCGTGGTACGTGATGCTTCTAAAATCGTAACCGTAGCCGTATCTCACGTAGAATACGAATCCGACAAACGCCACTATGCACACATTGACTGCCCCGGCCACGCTGACTACATTAAAAACATGATTACCGGTGCTGCCCAAATGGACGGCGCTATCTTGGTAGTTTCCGCCGAAGACGGTCCGATGCCGCAAACCCGCGAACACGTGCTTTTAGCTAAACAGGTAAACGTTCCGCGGCTCGTAGTATTCCTCAACAAAGCTGACTTAGTCGACGATAAAGACATGTTAGACCTCGTTGAAGAAGACGTTCGCGAACTTTTGGGCAAATATGATTTTGATCGTGACAACACCCCGATCATCCGCGGTTCCGCTTTGAAAGCCATCGAAGGCGACCAAGGCGAACTCGGTGAACCCAGCATCCACCGCTTGATAGACGCTTTGGATTCTTGGATCCCTGAACCGAAACGCGAAACCGATAAACCGTTCTTGATGGCTGTAGAAGACGTATTCTCTATTACCGGCCGTGGTACGGTAGCCACCGGTAGAATTGAACGCGGTAAGGTGCACGTAGGTGACAACTTGGAAATCATCGGTTTCCGCGACACCTTGACCACCGTAGCCACCGGTATCGAAATGTTCCGCAAACTTTTGGACGAAGGTATTGCCGGCGATAACGTAGGTATTTTGCTCCGCGGTATCGACAAGAACCAAGTAGAACGCGGTCAAGTATTGGCTGCTCCGAAATCGGTTACTCCGCACAAACATTTCACCGGTCAAGTATATATCTTGAAAAAAGAAGAAGGCGGCCGCCATACTCCGTTAACGCCTGGTTATAAACCGCAATTTTACTTGCGCACGACCGACGTAACTGGCGAATTGTCTTTCAAACAAGACATGATTATGCCTGGTGATAACGCCGAAATCGAAGTAAAACTTATTACCCCGGTAGCCATGGAAGAAGGCTTGCGCTTCGCTATCCGCGAAGGTGGCCACACTGTAGGCGCTGGTGTAGTAACCAAAATTATTGAGTAATAAATCGTTGTAAAATTGTTTAGTTCTCTGTCGCGTGGGGGCGTAATGCCCCCACGTAGAGAACAAACGCAGATTGGGACTTTCCCATTATTCAAGGAAATAAAAGATGGCAACTGAAAGAATGACAATCGCGCTGATTTGCACCGAATGCAAAAACAAAAACTATTATAAAGTGCGCGGTAAAAAGAAAGAATATAAGTTGGAACTCAAAAAATTCTGCAAAGCCTGCGGAAAGAGTACCACCCATAAAGAAGGAAAGGCTTCATAAAATTTTTGTGGGAGCGTCGGTTAACTGGTAAACCACCGGTCTCCAAAACCGGGACTGAAGGTTCGAGTCCTTCCGCTCCTGCCAGGTTTTGAACCAAGGAATAGTAAAATTCTATGAATAAAGCAATCCAATTTCTTAAGGAATCGGTAAGCGAACTTAAAAAATCCACTTGGCTCACCAAGCAAGAGGTAATGCAATCTACCTTTTTGGTTATTATCGTGGTAGCGTTGGTTGCCTTGTATGTGGGATTGATTGATTTCGGTTTAACCCAGGTGCTTGGCTTGGTGGTAGGGGGCGCAAATGTCTAGTGTAGAAACGGCTTGGTACGTCGTGCACACGCAAACCGGGCACGAAGAAAAAGTTAGAAAGCGTATTTTATTAGACGTGGAAACCCATAATTTTGGGGATCGCATTTTTCAAGCCCTTGTGCCTACCGAAAAAGTGCTGGAAGTTAAACAAAATAAAGAAATCTCTCACCAGCGCAAATTTTTCCCTGGTTATGTGCTCGTCCAGATGAACTTAACGAGCGAAGCTTACTGGTTTATCCGCAATATCACCGGTGTCACGGGATTTTTGGGAGATCCGAACCCCGTTCCATTGCCGGAAGAAGAAATTGCAGATATTTTAGAAAGAGTAAACGATAATTCGGGCAAACCGAAATATGTAGTTGAATTTAAACGGGGCGAAAGTGTCCGGATAACCGAAGGTCCGTTTAAACACTTTATCGGAACCGTAGAAGAAGTAAACGAACAGAAAAATAAATTAAAAGTAATGGTAACGGTTTTTGACCGTGCCACCCCTGTAGAAGTAGATTTCTTGCAGGTGGAAAAAAATTAGTTTTACCGCAGTAAAGCAGTAAAAATTATGGAGTAACAAAAAATGGCAAAAGAGAAAAAAATTAAAGGTTACATCAAATTGCAGATTCCGGCTGGTTCTGCCAACCCGGCACCGCCAGTAGGTCCCGCTTTGGGGCAACATGGTGTAAACATCATGGAATTCTGCAAACAATTCAACGCCAA
>JAEEGL012160711.1_pt1 | contig 32756 bp, 29 predicted proteins | sample 9134231 | NCBI WGS metagenome assembly JAEEGL01 (sample SAMN16246548, study PRJNA631951) | gut metagenome | biome: gut microbiome; feature: rumen; material: fiber-attached | host: Bos | place: Iran: Karaj | collected 2018-10
AGAACGCCTATGTCAACCAGTACACCGTGACCTACGACGGCGCAGGCGCTACCAACCAGACCGCGCTCAACAGTGAAGGCGGGACCAAGTCCTTCACCTTCGGCGGCTGGACCGGCGAGGACGGCAACACCTACGCCGATAAGGCAAACGTGAAGAACCTGACCTCGGTCGACAAGGACACCTTCACCATGACCGCCGTCTGGACCGCTCCCACCGTGACCCTGCCGACCCCGGTAAGGGCAGGCTGGACCTTCAATGGCTGGAAGTGCAGCAAAGACAACGTGACCTACAGCGCCGGCGCGTCCTACACCATGCCCGACGACAACGTGACCTTCACCGCCCAGTGGACTCAGAACCTGGGCCAGATCACAATTACCAAGAGCAACGCCAAGTACGCCGACGAGACCTTCATCTACAAGGTTGAAAGCGTAGAGCTTGAGGATACCGCCCACGCTCCCATCGTGCTGACTGTGATGATCGCGGTCGGTTCGGACGGCAAGGGCAAGGTCACTCTCAACGGAGTGCCCTACGGCACCTACAAAGTCACATGCCAGAACAAGTGGAGCTGGCGCTATCCCGACGTTCTCTGCGACGGGGACGAGGACGGAATAAAATCCGTCGGCTCGGCCGATACGCCGGTCGACTTCCCCTTCACCAAAGCGAGGACCAAGACCAAATGGCTTGACGGGTTCGCCTACAAGCGCAAACCGGAGACGGTTCAAGTAGAATCAGGAAGCTAAGAAAGGAGGGTGATCGGTTAAATGAAAAACAGTAAGACGAACAAAACGATAAAGATCGGTAAGAGCCGGGTCACTCTTCTTGCCCTGGCTCTGGCGCTGGTCTTCGTGGTCGGAGGCACTGCAGCCTACCTGCTCACAAAGAGCGCCACGGTGACCAACACCTTCACTCCGGCCCAGGTGAGCTGCGAGGTCAACAGCACCGCGACCGGTATCAAGAATACCAGCAATATCAAGGTCTACCTGAGGGCGGCCGTGACCGGCAACTGGATGACGGGCACCGGCAGCAATACGGCGATCTACGTGGAGCAGGGCGCTCCCCGGTTCACAATGACCGTCGACACCGACAACTGGGAATACAGGTCGGCTGACGGCTACTACTACTGCAGGAAGCTGGTCGCTCCCGGCGAAGAAGTGCCTCTCTTCACAAGCACCGGGGCTCCGGCCCTTGCTGAAGGGCAGACCGCTCCTTCGGGCTATACCTTCACTTACGAGATCGGCGCTCAGTGCATCCAGTGGCAGCCTGACGCCGCGGTCACTGAAGCATGGGGGTTCGTCCCGACTGTGACGAACTCCGGTAATTAAAGGAGGGCAGGGCAATGACTAAGAAGACATTTACCAAACTCCTTTCACTGGCTCTGGTCGGCCTGCTCGTCGCGGGAGGCATCAGCGCCGTGGCTGCGGCTCCCGAGAAGCCCCAGGTCGTGTTCGACGTGTCGAGCAAGGCCTTCACCATGAACATGGACTGCTATCCCGGCGAGCCTTATCCCGACCTCTTCCCCTCGATGAAGAACCTCATGCCCGGCGCCGAGGTGACCGAGACCGTCACTGTAAGAGTGGACAACGCCGGCGACAATACGGTCAAGATGTACCTGACCGCTGAGAACCAGAACGAGGATTACGACAAGCTGCTGGACGAAGGCGCTTACCTCACCACTGCGGTGACCCCCAAGAGCGGGGCTCCCTCCGATCTGAGCGAGCTCTTCACCGCGCTTCACAACATCATAGGCGGCAGCAGAAACGCCAATGAGAAGACCTATTCGTCGGGCGACGGAATGATCTATCTGGGCGCGTATACCGCGAACTCCAACCAGAGCACCATAGACGTCACACTGAACATACCCGACACCGCGGGCAACGCCCTCAACGGCATCGAGGCAATGATCGACTGGGTGTTCATCGCCGAAGTCATAGAACCTCCCACGCCGCCGGGGCCCTCCGGCCCGTCGGGACCCTCAGGCCCGACCCTCAACACCGATGACCACTACGCCTACATCGTCGGCTACGACGGAGTGCGTGTAAGGCCCACCGCCGAGATCACCCGCGCCGAGGCTGTGACCATCTTCTTCAGGATGCTCACCGACGAGAGCCGCAGCCGCTACTGGAAGACAAACAACATCTTTACCGACGTTCCCGGCAACGCCTGGTACAACAACGCCATCTCGACCCTGGCCAACGCCGGCATCGTGGACGGCTATCCCGACGGCACGTTCATGCCCGACGAACCCATCACAAGAGCCGAGTTCGCCGCCCTCGCGGTGCGCTTCTTCAAGGTCAAGAACGTCAATAAGGACTACTTCGACGACGACGAAGGACACTGGGCAGAGCCCGAGATCAACGCCGCCGCTTCGATCGGCCTGATCGAAGGCTACGGCGACGGCACCTTCAGACCCGAGCGCAACATCAAGCGCTCCGAGGCCATGACCATCGTCAACAAGGTGCTCGGCAGACACCCGCACAAGGACCAGCTGCTGCCCGGCATGATCACCTGGGAAGACAACATGGACGAGAACGCCTGGTACTGGGCCGAAGTACAGGAGGCCACCAACAGCCACGATTACGAGCTCGACAGCGACGGCTACGAAGTCTGGACCAAGCTGCTGCCCGTCCGCGACTGGGAAGCCTTCGAGACCAGCTGGGCCGACGCCAACGCCGCCTCCAACCCCGGCAACGTCTACAAGAGCTCAGACAGGGAGTAGGGGAGAGGTAGCCTGAGGGCTGAGGGCTTGTAAGGCTTTAGAACTTTCAGGCCGAACGCCTTTTAGTCCTTTGGCATCACAAGGCCCGGATCGGCCAAACGATCTGCATATGAAATGGACCCGAGACCCGCAAAGCTCTCGGGTCTTTTGATTGCCGGATACTGGGCTGTCACGATATCTGTTATTTCAATCAAAGGACTAAACTTTTGAGCAAAACAGGATCTAAGCCCACTACACAAAGCTCGGCCCGGCGGCTGTATGGTCAGTTGATTCGGGCCCCTGTGGCTGTATGGTCAGTTGATTCGAGCCTCTGCGGCTGCATGACCGGACAGCTCGAGCCATTACTACAGTACACCAAGGCAGCTTGAGCCTCTGCGGCTGCATGACCGGGCAGCTCGAGCCTCTGCGGCTGCATGACCTGGCAGCTCGAGCCATTATGACAGTATACCAAGGCAGCTTGAGCGTTTGCGGCTTTATTGCCGGTCGTTTAGGCGCAAGCGATGAGCAGCGTGGCTGGTTTGCTTGAGATCAGGCGTCTTTGCGGCGAATAGATTCAGTTGGTGCTTTTGTTTTGACGAATTGGGCGTCGACAGTCTAAAAACCGACAGTCCGGAGTTAAATCCGACTTTGAGCCCCTATGGTTAAAGCTATATCGACACAGATCTGTATCTTCACTGTTCTTTTAAGCATTGTTTCTTGCGTAGTGAAGTTAAATGTCCATATCCGCAAGAATATAATTTCTGACGCAGAAAATTCTTGCAATAAAGTGGTCAAAAGACTCTTTTCGCAATACAAGATCAGGGCATTTTTCTTCGGAAATGGTTATTTCCATACATAAACCAGATATTTTGAGCTGGATATATCAAATTCTGATCTAGATAGATGCATATACGATCCCAAAAGTCAGAAATCACCTCGTTTGAGAGGATAAATCTTAAATAAAAATGTGTTCCGTTTTAAGTTTTCTTGCAATAGCAGCAGAAAAAGCGTGTGATTTCAAGAAAAGTTAGCGGAGGGTTTTAACTGCGTTCCGAAAGCCGGTCATCATAATCATCGGTGGGTTTTAACTGCGTTCCGAAAGCGTTCATCATAATCACCGGTGTTTTTAATCACGTTCCGAAAGCCGGTCATCATAAACATTAGTCACCTTCATAGACATAAACCAGCGGAAAGGAGATCATCTCCGGAACAGTGGAAAAAACGAGTTTTAGAACTATGGGCACGTATGATTTTGTTTGAATCAATAAGCATATCTGAGTATGCCGGATGAGCCGATTGGAAGAACCTGTTGCATTTGGCAATGTTCCAAAGTATCATAAATACAACAAAGGAACTGGCCCAGACGGTCAGCCCTAAATGAAACAAGGAGGCATCGATGAACGAAGGATATGAACTTCTTGCGGAAAAAGACGCCATGTGGGCTGAGATGCTCGAACAGGTGCTGAAGGACAACGGCGTCAGCTGCGCTTCCATCCCCGTTTACGGCGCCGGTCTGACATTGCGCGCGGGGGTCAGGGAACGCCTGAAGATCTATGTCCCTGCAGAGCGCATGCCTGAGGCAAAAGAGCTTATGGCGGAGCTGTTCCCGGAGATGTCTGATTGAGACCCGCTCAGGCAGATCGACCGTGTGCTTTTATGTACAGATCATAATGCCCGGACTGATACAAGTCAGCACGATCTCTGCTCTGAGCTTGATAGTCCGAGTTCTTTGCAGAACTCGGCGATCTTCGCTTCGTTTCCGTCGTCCGGACGATCCTTCGGATCGTTCAGCACAAGCTCTGCCTCGAACCTGTCGGTCCCGATCGCTGCCAGCAGCTTTTTGAATGCCCTCTCGGCGCCGGACCCTCCCTGACAGGCAAAAGCGGCAAGCCGCTTTCCCGTAAGATCGTTCTCGCTGACGAAGGTACGCAGGGGAGGGGCCACATTGCCTGCCCAGACCGGGAAGCCGAAGATCACGAGCCCGTACTCCGAAATGTTGAGATCGTAAGGCTTGAGCGCGGGCTTTTCGCCCATGACGGCGCTCTTTCCGCCCCAGAAGAACTTACTTGCGCCGCTGTCGGGATAGGCCTTCTCCGGCTCTATGCGCAGCAGCCCGGCGCCGGTCAGAGCGGCGATCCTCTGAGCGGCAAAGTCGGTATTACCGCCCATGGAGTAGTAAACGATTATAGTCTTCATTTATTGCCTCTTTCTTCGCAGTCTGTCACTCTCAAGCCGGTCTGAATCAATATCTGAGATCATCGCCGGTCTGACGAGTTATCCGTCACTTCAGGTCATCTCCGGGCCGCTTTGAACCGGCCCCTGAAAGCGCCGTCCGGCACCTTCAAGCCCGCTGCACTCTGCGCCCGGAATGGCAGGCCGATGCGCCATATGACCGCTATTCCCCCAGAGCGATGTCGACCAGCGAATCGATGTGGGCCTGGGTGGTGTCGAAGACGGGGAGGGCGAGGTCCTTCTGCTTGATCAGCATCTCGATCTCGGTGCAGCCGAGAATTACGCCCTTTATGCCCAGCTCTTTTTCCATCTGCCCGATCACCGACAGAAAGTAATCCCTCGAGCTGTCTTTGATCTCGCCCTTGCACAGTTCATCGAAGATGATGCGGTCTATCTCGTCGATCTGCCCGGCGCCGGCAGGGGCAAAGGCTTCGATACCGTTCAGGCGCAGCCTGTCGGAGAGGAAGCTCTGCTCCATGGTATACCTGGTGCCCAGCAGCGCGACCCTGTCAACACCAGCGGCTCTGCATTTCGCGGCGACGCAGTCGGCGATGTGGATGAGGGGCACATTGATGCTGCCCTGTACTTGTGCTGCCAGCTTGTGCATGGTGTTGGTCGCGATGGCGACGCAGTCGGCGCCGGCGTTTTCGAGTACCTTCGCGATGCGCGAGAGCTCGGTCCCGATCTCGTCCCAGCGGCCCTCGAGCATCTGCTGCCTGATGACTCCGAAGTTGACGTTGTAGATTATGAGTTCGGCGCAGGTGAGCCCGCCGGCCCGCGCGTTGACCTGGTCGTTGATGCGCCGGTAATAGTGGATGCTCGACTCGTAGCTCATTCCGCCGATGATGCCTATTGTTTTCATTTCAGACCTCCGTGGATATATTAATATTATTATATCCCCTGGTGAGGAGGGCGGACAAGTGGAAAAACGGGCCGAAAGACCTTGCGGTAGCAGGGCGGGCTTCAAAGTCGCGCAGCATTAGAACCTGGCCTCGCCGCCCGCATCAGCAGATCCCGAACGCGGTATACGGCAGCAATTAAACCGCCCCAAGATACGACAAAAAAGACCGCGTCCGAAGACACGGTCCCTGTCTGGTGCCGGCGGCGGGGGTCGAACCCGCACGGTATCGCTACCGCCGGATTTTGAGTCCGGTACGTCTGCCTGTTCCATCACGCCGGCAGGTATAAAGCTTCGGAGGACACGGACGCTGCCGCGGCCCCGCGCAAGCCCTATTATATTAGCATTTCGGCGCTTTCAAATCAAGGATTATTGCCTGCCGAGGACCCTTTTTTCTATTGATTTTATTACCTTTTCGGGTATAATAATTCTATTAGATTTAGGAGGTCGCTTTGTAATGAATCCACAATATTCTTCGTTTATACTGCTCGGAGCCATGCTCCTCATGATGTACTTCATGATCATCAGGCCCCAGAAAAAGAAGGAAAAAGAGACCCAGATGATGAGGGACAGCATTGCTGTCGGTGATGAGATCGTGACGATCGGCGGTTTCTACGGAAAAGTCGTGAAGGTCAAGAACGACAAGCTGACCATTCAGTGCGGCGCAGACAGGACCCGTCTTGACATAGCCAAATGGGCCGTATCGACCATAGTCACCAAGGCCGGCACCGACATCAAGGCCGAAGTCCCCGAGGATGAAGAGCTGGTTTCCAAGCCGACTCCCAAGACCATCAAGAGGCTCGACAAGGCTGAAGATAAGGCTGAAAAGACCGAGTAAAGCACTTAGATACCTGGGCATGTGCAGCCTGCACATGCCTTATTTTTTGTAAAAGGGATATCACTCAATGAAGAAAGTTTTAGCGATATTGGTAGTTGTAATAACAGTCTTCGGGTGGGTACTGAGCTTCACGGGGCTCGATGCCTTCGCAGGCCTGGGAGAGCGCATCAAGCTGGGCCTCGACATGATAGGCGGAGTCTCCGTGGTCCTCGAGGCAGATACCGAGTATACCGGTTCGGAGCTCAAGGGCATCATGGACCAGACCAAGGCTGTCATGGAGAACCGCGTCAACGAGATGGGCCTGTCCGAACCCGTCATAACCATCGAGAACGAGAACCGCATAAGGATAGAGCTCCCCGGCGCCCAGAACGCCACAGAAGCCATCGAATCGATAGGCAAGACGGCCATGCTGACCTTCAGGACAGCAGATGATAAGGTCATCATAGACGGTTCCCACATAAAGGACGCCCAGGCTGCCGTATACCAGGGCTACGATACCAGCCTCCTCAACTCCTACATAATTTCGCTGGAGTTCGACGCAGAAGGCGCGAGCCTCTTCGAGCAGGCCACAAAAGACATCATTAACGGCAAGATCAAGAGCACCACCCGCTTCGCCTCCAATCAGATACCCATATATCTCGATGACGACGTGATCTCCGAACCGATGGTCACTACCGTCATAAGCTCGGCCAACGCACAGATCACAGGGCGCTTCACCAGAACGGAAGCGATGACCCTGGCGGCCCTCATCAGAGGAGGGTCTCTGCCCGTCACCTTAAACGAGGTCCAGACAGAGATCGTAGGCCCGACCCTCGGAATCGACGCGGCCAGAAATAGCGTCATAGCAGGCATCATAGGCATTATACTCATCTTCATAGCGATGATAGCGGTATACCGCCTCATGGGAGTCGTGGCTGACGTCGCCCTCGCTCTGTACGTGCTCATAGTGCTGTGGGTCTTCGTCGCCCTCAAGGCCGTCCTGACCCTGCCGGGCATCGCGGGCCTCATACTCTCCGTGGGCATGGCGGTCGACAGCAACGTGATCATATTCAGCCGCATAAAAGAAGACATGCTGGCGGGCAAGACCGTAAGAGTCGCCGTCGAATCGGGCTTTAAGCGCGGCATGAGCACCATCATAGATTCCCAGCTCACCACCATAATCGCCGCCGTAATACTCTACGAGTTCGGCACCGGCTCGGTAAGGGGCTTCGCCCTGACTCTGCTCATAGGTATCGTGGCCTCCCTCTTCACCGCCGTCACAGTATCAAGGCTTCTGCTCTCCATACTCGCCGAGAACAGAAAGCTGGCGACGTTCAAGAACTTCGGCGTCAAGACCCTGGCCCAGCAGGCCGAAGGGGAGAAGACGCTGCCGAAGAAGTACGATTTCCTCGGTAACCGCAGGAAGTTTTACATGATATCCGTCGCGGTCATAGTCATCGGCATAGGCTTCGGCCTCATCAGGGGATACAACCTGGGCATAGATTTCACCGGCGGAACCATGATCCAGCTCAACATGGGCAAAGAAGGAGCCGTCGATACCGTAAGCTCGGTGCTGGCAGACAAGGGCATCAAGGCCGATATAGTCCCCGCGGGAGCAAACAGCGAGAAGGTCATAATAAAGACTACGGCTGTGGTTGACAACGAGCAGAGGCAGGAGATCATAAACGAGATCGCCTCTAAAGCCGGCATCGCCGACACGGGCGAAATGATAGAGCAGGCAGGCCTCATAGGCCCCTCGGTGGGAGAGCAACTCAAGGCGAACACCGTGAAATCGGTGGCCTTAGCCTGCCTTGCCATGCTCATATACATTGCCGTCCGCTTTGAGTGGCGCTTCGGAGTCGCGGCCATAATAGCCCTGCTCCACGACGCGGCGGTGCTCTTCGCCTTCTACGGGCTCTTCCACGTGCAGATGAACAGCCCCTTCATAGCGGGCCTGCTGATCATCATAGGCTATTCAATCAACGACACCATAGTCGTCTTCGACAGAGTTCGCGAGAACCGCGAGCTCATGAAGAAGATCAGGCTTGAGACCGTAATAAACCAGAGCGTGAACCAGTCGGTCACCAGGGCTTTCATGACCTCGATCACCACGGCTCTCGCCATCATTCCCCTGATCATCATATGCGGCGACGCCATCAGAGCTTTCGCCCTGCCTCTTCTGGCGGGCGTCCTCTGCGGGACCTTCTCGTCCCTGTGCCTCGCTTCGGCGGTGTATTACGAGATATACAGACTGACTAAGAAGAACAGATACAGAGGTGCTTAAGTGGCTAGCGAGTATGTTCAGAGCCTGCTCGATATAAACCCGTCCTACGACGAGGCTTTGCTCGAGAAGGCCTACAGCTGGGCAACTGAATATCACAAAGACCAGAAGAGAAAGTCGGGAGAGCCCTACATCATCCATCCCAAGGCCGTAGGCATCATCCTCGCCGAGATCGGAATGGACGAGAGGGCGCTGGCAGCCGGTCTTCTTCACGATGTGGTGGAGGATACCGCCTGCAGCATCGAGATGATCGAAAAAGAGTTCGGTCCCGACATCGCCATGCTGGTCGACGGAGTCACCAAGCTGACCAATCTGGAGTTCGACAGCAAGGAAGAGCGCCAGGCTGAGAACATACGCAAGATGTTCCTCGCCATGTCGAAAGACATAAGGATACTGGTGATCAAGCTCTGCGACCGCCTTCACAACCTGCGCACCATCCAGTACATGCCTCCCCACAAGATCAGGGAGAAGTGCCAGGAGACCCTCGATATTTACGCGCCCCTGGCCGCGAGGCTCGGAATGTACGCCTTCAAGTTCGAGATGGAAGACATCTCCTTCAAGAACCTGGAGCCCGAAGCCTACGCCCGCCTTGACGAAGAGATGCTCGCCCGCAACGAGGTGCGCACCGAGGTCATAAAGCACATAGTCGCCGAGGTCAATAAGCTCCTCTCTGAGCTTTCCATCAAAGCGGAGGTCTACGGCCGCAGCAAGCACTACTACAGCATCTACAAGAAGATGACCTTTCAGCATAAGACCCTTGACGAGATCTTTGACCTAACCGCCGTCAGGATCATCGTCGACAGCGTAAAGGACTGCTACGGAGTCCTGGGCGCCGTCCACACCCGCTGGAAGCCCATACCCGGGCGCTTCAAAGACTACATCGCGATGCCCAAGCCCAACAACTACCAGTCGCTTCACACGACGGTAATAGGGGACAACGGCAATCCCTTCGAGATCCAGATACGCACCGCTGAGATGCACCGCATCGCCGAGTACGGAATCGCGGCCCACTGGAAATACAAAGAGGGAATAAAGAGCGACGATGAGGAGACCAAGCTGGCTTGGCTCAGACAGACCCTCGAGTGGCAGCAGGAAGTCAGCGATTCCAAGGATTTCGTCGATACCCTCAAGATGGACCTCTTCAGCAACCAGGTCTTCGTCTTTACCCCCAAGGGCGACGTCGTGGAGCTTCCCGCAGGGTCCACGCCCCTTGACTTCGCCTTCAAGATACACACCGCCATAGGCTACAAGTGCACAGGCGCCAAGGTCAACGGCAGGATGGTCACCATCGACTACGAGCTCAAGAACGGCGAGATAGTCGACATAGTGACCTCGGCCAACTCCAAGGGCCCGAGCATAGACTGGCTCAAAATAGTCAAGACCAACTCGGCCAAGAACAAGATACGCCAGTATCTCAAGAAGGAGAACAAGACCGGCAACGTCGAGAAGGGCAAGGAAATGCTCGAGAAGGCGGTGCGCAAGAAGAACCTGGACGTCAAGGAGGTGCTGAAGAGCCAGTACCTCACCAGGGCGGCCAAATCCATGAGCTACAACTCCATAGACGACCTCTACAACGCGGTAAGCTACGGCGGTGCGGTGCTCAACAAGACCGTGAAGCTCTGCGCAGACTTCTACCGCGAGGACATCCAGGCTGCCTTGAAGGAGCAGGAAGAGCTCTTAAACAAGACCGAAGAAAAGAAGCCGGTCAAAAAGCGCCCGACCAGCAAGGGCGTGAAAGTAATGGGCGTAAGCAACCTGCAGGTGCGCTTCGCCGGCTGCTGCAACCCCATACCCGGCGATGAGATCATAGGCTACACGACCAAGGGCAGGGGAGTCTCGATACACAGGGCCGACTGCATCAATCTGCTGTCGCTTCCCGAAGAGGAGAAGGCCCGTTTCATCGAAGTCACCTGGGACGAGGCCGATCTGGGCATGACCTTCGACGCCAGGATCAACATCGTGGCCGAAGACCGCAAGGGTCTAATGGCCGACATATCAAGGATATGCGAGGATATGGACATCAATATCAGCAGCGTCAACATGAAGCGAGATAAGACCGGCATAGCTACGGTCGAGCTGGTCCTGGCCCTCGCCAACACCAGAGACATTCAGAAGGTAATGTCTCGCTTCATGCAGATCAAGAGCGTCGTGGACGTATACAGAACCAGTTAGGAGAGACATGGAATTCACCTGCTATACCAACGGTCCCTATTCGACCAACACATATCTCGTATATGAGCCCGGCACGGCCGACGGCTTCGTCATAGACCCCGCGACCCCGTATAAACCCCTTTTCGAGGGCATAAAGAGCAGGGGAATAGACCTTAAGTACATAATACTTACCCACGGTCATTCCGACCATACGGGCGGCATCGAAAAGCTCAAGGAGCTTTACCCCGAGGTAAAGGTCGTAGCCTCCGTAAAGGAACACGAATTTCTCGCCAGCCGCAAGATGACCTTCGCCAGAGGCCCCATATACGCCGACATCGAGGTCGAAGACGGCGAGGAGATGGACATAGGGTCGCTGCACCTGAAGTTCATCTCGACCCCGGGCCACACCCCCGGAGGCCAGTGCATCCTTATGGACAAGTGGCTCTTCTCGGGCGATACCCTGTTCTTCGGCAGCGTCGGAAGGACCGACCTGTGGGGCGGAGATTTCGACACCGAGATGAGGTCTGTCAGAGAGAAGCTCCTGGTGCTGGGAGACGACGTTAAGGTCTTCCCCGGCCACGGGCCCGCTTCCACCATCGCTTTTGAAAAGGAGAACAATCCTTTTGTATAGGATAGCGGTATCCGGAGAAAAAGACAAATACGAGCTGGCGGAGCTTGCCAAGATGTTCGTCCCCGGCTCATCCTTTGAGATGAGCTTCGAGGAGGGCTTTGCGGAAGGCGCCGATCTTGTGATGCCCGAAGACGGCAGCAAAAACGACAAGAAGAGGCTGCTCTACGCATTTCTTAAGGAAAAGACCGGAAGAGACCTCGACTGGGGCATACTCACGGGAGTAAGGCCCGGCAAGCTCTACAACGAGCTCAAAAGGGCGAAGGGCAAAGAAGAAGCCGAAAGGGAGCTTGCCGAAGACTATTACGTCTCGGCTGAAAAGCTGGCCCTTTTAAGGGGAGTGAGCGAGGTGCAGGCCGAGCTTTCATACGACAGGGATCCTTCCGCCTGCGGCATCTACGTCGGTATACCTTTCTGCCCGACAAGATGCTCCTACTGCTCCTTCACCTCGAACAAGATGAACGAAAAGGGCTGCAGGGCTTATCTTGAAGCGCTTTTTGTTGAAATATCCGCGGTTTGCGATATTATGAAGAGTAAGGGACTCTACGCCGAGTCAGTGTATATAGGAGGAGGAACGCCCACAAGCCTTGACGAACCGGAGTTCGAAAGGCTGCTTTCTGTTGTCTCGGACAGCTTCGTCACCCCGAAGTGCCGGGAGTTCAGCGTGGAAGCGGGAAGACCCGATACCATCACCGCCGGAAAGCTCAGGCTTATAAGGGAATACGGCGCGGGACGTATCAGCATCAACCCCCAGTCCATGAAGCAGCGCACTCTGGATCTGATAGGCCGCAGCCATACCCCCGAAGAGATAACAGCCGCCTTCGGCCTCGCAAGGGCCGCGGGCGTACCGGTCATCAACGCCGACCTCATAACCGGCCTTCCCGAAGAAGAGCCCGATGATTTCAGAAAGACTCTTGCAGCCATAATGGCTCTGGAGGCTGAAAACATAACGGTCCACACCCTGTCGGTAAAGAAGGGCTCCCGCCTCATTGAAGGCGACGCGGAGTACAATTACCGCTACGCGGGCGTAGTAAGGGAGATGCTGGACCACGCTACAAAAGCCCTCGCCGAGGCGGGCTACAGGCCCTACTACCTCTACAGGCAGAAGCACATGGCGGGAAACTTCGAGAACGTGGGCTGGACCAGGCCGGGCCTTGCAAGCATATACAACGTGCGCATCATGAAAGAGGACCAGTCCATCATCGCCATGGGCGCCGGCGCCATGACCAAGATATACTATCCAGCCGAAAACAGGCTGGAGAGGATACCCAACGTATCCAACTACGAGATATACACAGAACGCATAAGCGATATGATACAAAGAAAGAGAGAAGGGATCTTATGAGCATAAGCATACCCAAAGGCGCGAAGGACGTGCTTCCCGCCGACGTGTATAAATGGCAGTGGGTGGAGCAGAAGTTCCGCGACGTCTGCACATCCTTCGGATTCACCGAGTTCAGAACTCCGGTCTTCGAGCACACCGAGCTCTTCGCAAGAGGCATAGGCGAGACCACCGACGTGGTCCAGAAAGAAATGTACACCTTCGAGATAGGGGGAAGAAGCCTCACCTTAAAGCCCGAAGGCACCGCGGGAGTCGTCCGTTCTTTCATAGAGAACAAGCTCTACGTGGGCCAGCTGCCCGCCAAGTACTACTACATCACCCCCTGCTACAGATACGAGAAGATGCAGAAGGGAAGGCAGAGAGAATTCCACCAGTTCGGCATCGAGGTCTTCGGTTCAGACAGCATGCTGGCAGACGCCGAAGTCATAGCCCTGGGAGCCACCTTCCTCAAGGCCTGCGGCGTGGAAGCCGGGCTGCACATCAACAGCATAGGCTGCCCCAAGTGCAGAGCCGAGTACAGAAAGGCTCTTCAGGATTTCCTGCGTCCCAATCTGGACAAGCTCTGCGAGACCTGTCAGGACCGCTTTGAGAGGAATCCAATGAGGATACTGGACTGCAAGTCTCCGATATGCCAAAGCTACTGCGCGGGAGCCCCGAGGATGCTCGACTTCCTCTGCGACGACTGCAGGGCCGCCTTCGAAGATCTCAAAGCTGACCTCGATGCCTTCGGCATAGAGTATGAGGTAGACCCCGGAATCGTAAGAGGCCTCGATTATTACACCAAGACCGCCTTCGAGTTCGTCTCCGACAAGCTGGGAGCCCAGTCCACCGTCTGCGGCGGAGGACGCTACGATAACCTTGTCGAAGAGATTGGAGGCCCTGCGACTCCGGGCGTGGGCTTCGGTCTGGGCATAGAGCGCCTGCTTCTCATGATGGAAGCCTCCGGCGTTGAAATTTCAAAGCCCGCGGAGTGCGACGCATTCATAGCGGCTCTGGGGAGCGCTGCCCAAAAGAAGGCTCTTGAGCTTGCGACCGAACTGAGAAAAGCGGGGTATAACGTCGACATTGATCTGATGGGCCGAGGTCTGAAGGCCCAGATGAAATATGCAGACCGCTCCGGCGCCCGCTGGTGCCTGGTAATAGGAGACAACGAGCTCGAAAAGGGCGTCGCGGTCTTAAGAGACATGGCGGGTTCTGAGCAGAAGGAAGTCCCGATCGACGGGATCCTCGAGAATTTAAGGTAAACAGGAGGCGGGTGACGCCGAGGGGGGAACCGCGCACCGAGCGTTGAGCGAGGGGATGCGGGAGGTGCCCCGGCGGCAGGACCCGCCCCGGAATAAGTAAAGTAACGGGTGACGCCGAGGGGGAACCGCGCATAAAGCACGCGCCGCCTTGGCACGCAGCCCGACAGGATCGATCATAAAGGGTAAGAACAATGGACGAATTACTTAAGAGAACACATTACTGCGGAGATCTGAGAGAGAAGAATATAGGAGAGACCGTCGTTATCAACGGCTGGGTCGCCAAGAGCAGGAGCCTGGGACAGGGCCTGGTCTTCACCGACGTGAGAGACAGGAGCGGCATAGTCCAGGTCGTATTCGGCGACGGAAGTCCCGATGACGTGGTCTTAAAGGCCTCGGGGCTTCGCTCCGAGTATTCAATAGGAGTAAAGGGCGTGGTCCGCGAGAGGGAATCAAAGAACAGCAAGATACCCACCGGCGACATCGAGATCGTGGCCGAAGCCCTCAGCATTTACGCCGAGTCGGAGACTCCTCCCGTCTACATAAGAGACGACGATAACGTGAGCGGCGATCTGAGGCTCAAATACCGCTACCTCGACCTGAGAAAGCCCGGCATGCAGAACACTCTGGCCGTCAGGAACAAGATGTACCACGTGATCAGGAACTTCTTCTACGAGAACGGTTTCATCGAAGTGGAGACTCCGCTGCTGGCAAAGCCCACTCCCGAAGGGGCCAGAGACTTCCTGGTGCCCAGCAGGGTCAATCCGGGCAGGTTCTACGCTCTGCCCCAGAGCCCCCAGCAGTTCAAGCAGCTGCTGATGATAGGAGGCTTCGACCGCTACATCCAGATCGCGAAATGTTTAAGAGACGAGGACCTCAGGGCCGACCGCCAGCCCGAGTTCACCCAGATAGACCTTGAGATGAGCTACGTCGACCAGGAAGACATACTGGCCGTACAGGAGCAGTTCCTCAAGACCCTCTTCAAGGAAATGAAGGGCATAGACATCGAGCTGCCCCTTCCCAGGCTCTCCTGGGATGAGGCAATGAACCGCTTCGGTTCGGACAAGCCCGATCTGCGCTTCGGCTTTGAGCTCCATGACCTGGCAGATGCCGTGGAAGGCTGCTCCTTCCCCGTGTTTAACGACGCCCTCAAGGCGGGCGGCAGGGTCATGGGCATAGACCTGGACGGCTGCTCGCCCAGATTCAGCCGCAAGGACATCGACAAGATGACCGAATCGGTCAAGATCTTCGGCGCCAAGGGCATGGTCTGGCTCAGGATGGAAAAGGACGAGATCAAGTCTTCGGTCAGCAAGTTCTTCAGCCAGGAAGAGCTGGCTAAGATCGCAGAAGTTTTCGGCGCCAAGGAAGGGGACCTCATCCTCATAGTCTGCGGTCCCAAGGAGATAGTCTGGAGCTCTCTGGGCTTCCTGCGCCGCGATACCGCCTCGAAGCTGGGAATGCTCGACCCCAACGAATTCAAGCTTCTCTGGGTCGTCGACTTCCCCATGTTCGAGTGGTCAGACGAAGAGAACCGCTTCATGGCCATGCACCATCCCTTCACCTCGCCCAAGAAGGAGCACATTAAGTACCTCGATACCGGCGAGCTCGACAAGATATACGCCGACGCATACGACATAGTCATCAACGGCTACGAAGCGGGCGGAGGTTCCATCAGGATACACGACAGCGGCCTTCAGAAGAAGATCTTCGAGGTGCTGCAGCTCACCGACGAGGACATTCAGAACCGCTTCGGCTTCTTCATAGACGCGTTCAAGTACGGAGCTCCTCCCCACGGCGGACTGGCCTACGGCCTAGACAGGCTCTGCATGCTCATCTGCGGCACCGACGACATCAGGCAGGTCATAGCCTTCCCCAAGAACCAGAACGCCCAGTGCGTCATGTCGGACGCTCCGACCACGGTGGAGAAGAAGGACCTCGACATACTGTCCATAGAAGTCAAAAAGGCTGAAGAATAATGCGTATAGGGGTATTCGGCGGGAGCTTCGACCCGGTCCACTCAGGCCATCTCATACTGGCGGAACAGCTGAGGGAAGAAGCAAAGCTTGACAAAGTCATTTTCATACCGACCTTCATCTCGCCCTTCAAGCTCAGCGCCAAGGCCGCTGACGGAAAGGACAGGATGAACATGCTCAGGCTCGCCTTCGGAGGAAATCCCTGTTTTGAGATCAGCGACATCGAGCTCAAAAGGCAGGGGACATCCTATACCGTCGATACCCTCGAAGCTCTGCAGAAGCAGTATCCGGGCTCCGGGCTCTACTTCATCATGGGGACCGACGCCTTCCTCGGCATCGAAGGCTGGCACAGGAGTGAAGACCTGCTGAGGAATTACAGCTTCCTCGTTGGAAAGCGCAAGGGCTACGACGGGTCAAAGCTCGACGAGCTTATAGAAGAGCTTAAAGAGCGCTATGGGACGGACGCCCGAAGCCTTGAAATTCCTGAGCTTGAGCTTTCTTCGAGCGAGCTGCGCTTCAGTCATCAGGCTGGCCGCTCCATAAGGTACCAGACTCCGGATCCGGTCATCGAGTACATAGATGAGAAGGGCCTTTATACCGGGCTTCTCGAAACACTCGAAGGCTTTGCCAGGGATCATCAGAGCGAAAAGAGGCTCAGGCACACAAGGGGGGTCGTCGAATACGCCGAGAAGTACGCGCTGAAATACGGTGCGGACCCATTCAAAGCCAAGGTCTGCGCCTGGTTTCACGATAATTACAAGGACGCCGGCAATCTGGAGCACGGAGCCAAAGCCGCTGAAGAGCTCAGCAGGCTCTTCGGGATCTCCGACCCCGATATGCTCAACGCCTTAAGATACCACACCACGGGAAGACCCGGGATGAGCCTGCTTGAGAAGGTGATAAAGCTGGCCGACCAGCTGGAGCCTTCCAGGAACTTTCCGGGCATAGAGGAGCTGAGGGCGGGGCTCTCCGACGACATAGACGAGACTCTGCTCGCGCTTCTTGAAAGCACCAAAGAATACGTGCTTGCCGGAGGACAGGACTACGACGTTCTGTCCCAGCAGGCCATAGATCATTACAGGAAGAAAGTCCGAGGTGACGAAAACTGAGGAGAACCGAATGGATAACAGAGAAACAGCGGTCAGGATCGCATTGATCATGGACGAGAAGAAGGCAGAGGACATCGATGTCATCGACATCGCCGAAAAGTCCGGCTTTGCCGACTATCTCATCATCGCGACCGCGAGGAACATGAGGCAGCTGGGAGCCATAGCCGGCGAGCTTGAGGACAAGCTGGCCGAAGACGGCATACTGGTCCACCACACCGAGGGCAAGAGCTCTGGCTGGATACTCATGGATTACGGCGACATCATAGTGAACCTGCTCACCCCCGAGCAGCGCAGCCATTACCAGCTGGAAAGGGTCTGGAACGACTGCGTCCGTCTGGACATAGACTTTCCCGGCAAGAACGAGATATGAGACAGCTTTTGGAAGAAATTACGGAGATCATAAGGGAGACCGGCTTTGAGGGCCTGGATGACTTTCCCATGCTCTACACGGCCGCAACAGTCGAAGACAAAAGGCTTGAGGCCGTGCTTGAGCTGTACCTCGAAAAGCCCGACGAGACCATAGGACAGCAGCTTTTTGAAGAGCTCTCGGCCTATATAACCCTTGACGACATCAACATGGGGCTCATGGCCCGCTCGGCGAAAGCCCTTGCGGACGGGGGCTTTTCCTCCCGCTGATCTTTTAAAGAAAGGAAACATGAAAAAGAATAAAGACGAAGTTTTAAGAATAGTGCCTCTTGGAGGCCTTCAGGAAATAGGAAAGAACATGACCGTCTTCGAGTACGGAGACGATATAGTGATACTGGACTGCGGAATGGCATTTCCCGATTCGGACATGCTGGGCGTCGACATAGTGATACCCGACTTCGCCTACCTCAGGGAGAGGGCGGAGAAGATCAGAGGCCTCATAGTGACCCACGCCCACGAGGACCACATCGGCGCCATACCTTACCTGCTGCAGGAGTTCGACGTGCCGGTGTACGCCAGCAGGCTGACCCTGGGCTTCATAGATTATAAACTTAAGGAACACGGAATAAAGGGCGACCTCAAGGAGATCGCCGCCGGCGATTTTATAAGGCTCGGCAGCTTCACCATTGAGACTCTCCACACCACCCACTCGGTCGCCGACTCTCTCGCGTTCTGCATAGATACTCCCGCGGGTACTGTCTTCCACACGGGAGACTTTAAGATAGACCTTACGCCCATAGACGGACAGATGCTTGATTTTTCAAGGCTTTCGCAGCTTGGAGACGGAGGAGTCTCGCTGCTTATGGCAGACAGCACCAACGCGGGTAGGAGGGGGCACTCCCTCTCCGAAAGCTCGGTGGGCCTGGCCCTTGAGAGCATCTTAAAGACCGCGAAGGGAAGGGTGATCATAGCAAGCTTTTCATCCAATGTGCACAGAGTGCAGAAGATCATGGACCTGGCGGCAGCCAACGGAAGGAAGATCGCCGTCTGCGGCCGCAGCATGGAGAACATGATAAGGATAGCCTCGGAGCTTGGCTACATGACCATACCCGAGGGCAGCCTGATAGATATCAAAAATCTCAGGCAGTTCGACGACGAAGACCTGCTGATCATAACCACCGGAAGCCAGGGGGAGACCATGAGCGCTCTCGCAAGGATGGCGGGCGGAGAGCACAAGCAGGTCAGGATAAGGGCGACCGACACGGTGATACTCTCGTCTTCGCCGGTCCCCGGCAACGAGAAGACCGTCTCCAACATAGTGAATGAGCTGATGGAGAGAGGAGCCAAGGTCATATACAACGAGATCGCCGACGTCCACGCCTCGGGCCACGGAAACCAGGAGGAGCTGAAGCTCATGCAGGCTCTTCTTAAGCCAAGCTGTTTCATGCCCGTCCATGGCGAGCAGAGGCACCTGCAGTACCACGCCGAACTGGCGAGAGAAATGGGTCTTTCCGAAGACAGCATCATCGTCGGAAAGAACGGCATGGTCGTCGAGCTTTCAAAAGGCGCTGCCCGCCTCACCGGAGAGACCGTTGCCTGCGGAGGCATAATGGTGGACGGCCTGGGCATAGGAGACGTGGGAAGCGTAGTGCTCAACGAGAGGAAGAACCTTTCAGAGGCGGGCCTGGTCGTGGCGACCGTCGTCTACGAATCCTCATGGCATGAGATCATCGCGGGCCCCGAGCTTCACACCAGAGGCTTCATATACGTGCAGGAATACGGCACCATACTCAAAGACGCGACAGATCTGGTAAAAAGCGCCCTGCTGGACGCGACAGACGAGCAGATGAGAGACATAGAAGCCCTGAGAAAGATCATCAGGGACGTTTTGAGGAATTACTTCTACGACAAGCTGAACCGCAGCCCGGTCATACTTCCCATAGTTATAGAGATCTAGGAGGACAAAATGCAGAACGTTTACGACATCGCCTACGATCTGGTGAGATCCCTCAAGGAGACCGACCAGTACAAGAATTACGCGGCTTTAAAGGCCCAGGTGGACGGCAACGAGCAGCTTAAGAGCATGCTCGACGATTTCAAGCAGAAGAGCATGGAGATCCAGATGAAGCTGATGAACGGCGGGCAGGACGAGAACCTCTCTGCCCAGCTCCAGTCTCTCTACGGCATAGTAATGTCGGATCCTTCAGCGGCATCCTATCTGCAGGCGGAGCTGGCCCTGTCCCAGATAATAGGCGACATATACAAGATCATAGGAGACTCCCTCAATGTCTAAGGTTTACGAGAACAGGCTGGACCGCATAAGAGCGGGCTTTGAGAGCAGGGGGATAGACGCTCTGCTGCTCTCCGATATTTATAACATCGGTTACGTAACGGGAACCAGCGGACGCGATCTAAAGATCCTGATCACAGGCGATGACGCCTGGGTCATTACCGACTTCAGGTACAGGGAGATGGCCCAAAGCCTCACCTGGCTCAGGTACTTCGAGGTAGGAAACGGCGGAGCCGCATTCACAGACCTCCTCAAAAAGCTTGAATTTTCAAGCCTGGGCATTGAAAAGGACCATATCGTGCTGGGCGAATACCTGCAGGCCAAGGACGCTGTTCCGGGAAGAAAGCTGGTACCGGTCACCGGTCTCGTTGAAGACCTCAGGATGATCAAGGATGAAGAAGAGCTTAGAAGGATAGCGGCTGCCGAAAAGCTGGGCGACGAAGGCTTCATGCACATGCTAGGTTTCATTAAAGAGGGCATGACCGAGTCAGAGATCGCCGCCGAGCTCGAATACTATATGAGGTCTCACGGGGCTTCTGGCCTGTCCTTTTCGACCATAGCGGTCTCGGGGCCCAACAGCTCCTACCCCCACGGGGTTCCGGGCTTGAGAAAGCTTCAGAAGGGCGACTTCCTCACCCTCGACTTCGGCTGCATAGTGGAAGGCTACTGTTCCGACATGACCAGGACCGTCGCCATAGGCGAGCCCACAGAAGAGATGAGAAAGGTCTACGACACCGTCCTCAAGGCCCAGCTCAGCGCCTGCGAAAAGATCCGTGCCGGGCTCACCGGCATACAGTGCGACGCCTTCGCAAGAGATATCATAACCGAAGCCGGCTACGGCCCTTATTTCGGCCACAGCCTCGGCCACGGGGTTGGTCTTCAGGTCCACGAGATGCCCCGCTTCAGCAAGCTCTACAGCGGGACAATAGCCCCCAATACCGTCGTTTCCATCGAACCGGGCATATATCTTCCGGGAAAATTCGGCGTAAGAATTGAGGACTTGGCAATAATCACGGCAGATGGTATAATAAACCTTGCGTGTTCACCGAAAGAGCTTATAATACTGTAGTGTGACAGACTATTTGCTATTTTTAACGCATTAAAATTTACGGAGGATAAATATGATATACGCCAGCGACTTCAGAAACGGCAAGACCTTTATCGTTAACGGCGATCCCTGCGTTGTCGTGAGCTTTCAGCATGTAAAGCCCGGCAAGGGAGCAGCCTTCGTGCGCACCAAGTACAGGAACATCCTGACCGGAGCCACAAGAGAAGATGCCTTCAGCCCCAGCGACAAGTTTGAAGAAGCCCATATCGAGACCAAGAAGATGCAGTATCTCTACAGCGACGGAGAGCTCTATTACTTCATGGATCCCGAGACCTACGACCAGATGCCGCTCAGCGCCGAGCAGGTCGAGAACGCCATCAAGTGGATGCGCGAGAACGACGAAGCGACCGTGAAGTTCTTCCAGGGAAATGCGTTCTCTGTCGAAGCCGAGAGCTTCGTGACCCTCGAGGTCATCGACTGCGAGCCCGGCGTCAAGGGCAACACCGCCACCAACGTCACCAAGGCCGCTACCGTCGAGACCGGCGCCGTGGTCCAGGTACCCCTCTTCATCGAAGTCGGCGAGAAGATCCAGATCGACACCCGCGAGGGCGGAGAGTACATAGGCAGGGCTTAGTCAAGTGGACAAAGAGACCAGATCTAGGAGCATAGCAGGGCTGATAGGATTGGCCCTGTTTATTGCCGTAGTCGTCTTTATCGGAGTTCTGATCAAAAAAGGCTTCGACAAGATCAACTACTACAAATTCTATAACGAGGCCTATAAGCCCGGCGACACCAGCCAGGTAGAGTTCACCATAAAGAGGGGAGAGAGCTACAACAGCTTCGCCGAGAGGCTCATGGTGGAGGGCATAATTGAGGATAAGGACATCTTCATCATCAAGACCAAGCTTTTGGGTCTTGGACCCAGCTATCAGGCCGGTGATTTCGTCCTTTCTCCCTCCATGACCATGGAAGAGATAATGGCTCAGCTGCAGGACGCCCACAGGGAGACCGTCAGGTTCACCATCCCGGAGGGCTATACCATAGTGCAGACCGCCGAAAAGCTTGAGGCGGACGGGTTCATTTCCAGCGCCCAGGCCTTTTACGATGCCCTCGAAAACTACAACAGCGATTTCAACTGGTTCCTGCTCGATCTTGAAGAGCATGACCCCGACCCGCAGAACAAGATCTCGGCGGTGGTCAACAAGTACGAGGGCTTCCTCTTCCCCGACACCTACGAGATCTACAAGGGCAGCGGGCCCAAGATCATCATAGGCAAGTTTTTCGACCGCTTCGAGCAGGTCTTCACAGACCAGATGAAGGAAGACATGGAGCTTAAGGGCATGACTGTCCAGCAGGTCGTCACCATCGCCAGCCTCATCGAGCGCGAGTGCCGCGACGACGCCGAAAGGCCTCTGGTCGCCAGCGTCATCTACAACAGGCTGGAGCAGGACATGAACCTGGAGATAGACGCCGCCATCCAGTACATACTGGGCGATCCCAAGGTGGGCCTCACCTACGCCGATCTTGAGATAGACTCTCCCTACAACGTCTACAAGAACAAGGGTCTGCCTCCCGGTCCCATCGCGAGCCCAGGCCTTGCCAGCATAAAGGCGGCCATTTACCCGGAGGAGACCAAATACCTCTATTACGTGCTCAAATCGCAGAGCTCCGTGACCCACAACTTCGCTGAGACCTACAAGCAGTTCCTCAAATACAAGGAAGAATACAAGGCCTCTCAGTAATTGCAGCTTGACAGATCGAATATTGTTTTCCAAACGTCATCAGACGTGAAAGCAGGGCTGTTCGGTTTGAACAGCCCTGTGTTTTTTGATATAATATATTTGTGAAAGTTTGGGCAGGCCCCGATGCCGGAGGGCACGTAAAGCCGCTTTTGGGAGAAGCCTATGGCAAACGACAAGAGAAAGGACATATCCGACGAGATCATCGCCCTGGCCGCCATGAAGGCGGTCCTGATGACCGAGGGCGTCAGCGGCATGGTCGATACCGGAGATACCATGAGCTTCAACAAGCTTCTGGGCATTGAAAGCGGCGCCTTAAAGGGCGTGAAGATACAAAAGCAAGGGGACGGCCTGGAGGTCGACGTTGCTCTCAACGTGCGCTTCGGGGCGTCTATCCCCCAGACAGCCTGGAACATCCAGGAGAACATAAAGAACAGGGTAAACGCCATCTCCGACACTCCGGTGGTCAAGGTGGACGTGCATATAGCCGGCGTGACCCGGTAAAAGGAGCGAAAAATGCGCAGAAGCGAAGCGAGAGAAAAGCTGATGATGCTCATCTTCCAGATGGACGCCCAGAAGGACTGGTCCGAAGGGGCCGCTGAGGCCTTCAGGGCTGAGTACATGGAGGGGTCGGACCAGACCGATTATTTCAGCGCGGTGCTGGATGCTTTTCTAAAGAACAGGGATGCGGTGGATGAGAAGCTCGAGACCATATCGAGCGGCTGGCACACCGCCAGGATGGGCAAGGTGGATCTGGCCGTTTTAAGGCTTGCGGTGACCGAGCTCTGCTTCATGGATGAAGCGGAGAAAGACCTTAAGGCCCCGGCCGGAGCCGCGATCAACGAAGCGGTGAATCTGGCCAAGAAGTTCGGCTCAGAAGATTCGGGCCGCTTCGTCAACGGCATACTGGGCAAGCTGGCCCGGAGCCTGTAATGCCTCTGTTTCTCGGCCTCGACAGCAGCAATTATACCAGTTCCGCGGCCCTGGTCGCCGAAGACGGCAGCATAGTCTGCGACAGCAGGAGGCTGCTCAGGGTCAGGGAAGGGGAAAAGGGCCTTCGCCAGTCGGAAGCTCTGTTTCAGCATTGGCAGAACCTTCCCGGGCTGCTGGCTCCCATCCTTGATGAGCACAGGGACGCGATCGCGGGAGTCTGCGCTTCTTCTAGACCCAGGCCCGTCGAGGGTTCGTACATGCCTGTATTCGGAGCGGGTACTGCACTGGGAAGGGTGATCGCTTCGTCTCTGGGCGTCCCGTATTTCGAGACCAGCCACCAGCAGGGCCACATCGCGGCTGCCGCTCTGGGAAACAGCCTCGATATCTCAAAGCCTCTCATCTGCGCCCATCTGTCGGGAGGGACTCTCGAACTGGTGATCGCCGAACGGGAAAGCATAAGGATAGCCGCGGCGACCAGGGACATATCCTACGGCCAGCTTCTTGACAGGGCCGGGGTTGAACTGGGCTTTCCCTTCCCGGCGGGACGGTATATAGACGAAGCCGCCGTGAACTATGCCCCTGAGGGCCGCAAGAATCCCTTCTCGCGGGTTTTCGTCGACGGGACGGGTCTGAACCTGTCGGGGCTTGAGACCCAGCTTAAAACGAAAATGCGGGGCTTTGAGCTTCACGAGCTGGCTTACTTCCTGTTGGAGAGGATAAGCGAGAGCTTTGTAAAGCTTACAGACAATGTGATCAAAAGCAGCGGCATAGACAGCGTGCTCATAACCGGAGGCGTTGCTTCCAGCGCGTTCCTCAGAGCCTATACAGCAAAGCAGGGCAAAAGCTGGAGCTTCGGACAGCCCCGCCTCTGCTCGGACAACGCTGTGGGCTGCGCGCTCATATGCAGGGACCGGCTGCGGAACGGTCAATAAAGCAAGAGGCTCACGGCCGCGTCCGGCTGCATCGGGGATGCGATGCGGACACATCACGCAGCAGACCCCGCGGGGCCGCTTAGATGAATGCATAGAGCCGCAGGACCCGGTGCGAAAGTAAGATAAAAAAAATGAGACCGGTATCAGTATCGCAGCTGAACAACTACATAAAGCGGACCCTGGCATCCGACCCGATACTGTCCAACGTGACCGTGCAGGGCGAGATCTCAAAGCTCACCTTCCACAGCAGCGGCCACATTTACTTCACCCTGAAGGATGAGAACAGCAGGCTGAACTGCTTCCTGGCGGCCGACAGGGCGGGCATGCTGAGGTTCGAGCCGGACGAGGGCATGGAGATACTGGCAAGCGGCAGCATCTCGGTGTACGAGAGGGGAGGATATTACTCTCTCAGCATCAGGGACATCGAAGCCGCCGGAGAAGGCGCTCTCAACGCCGCCTTTGAAAAGCTCAAGGCGAAGCTTCAAAAGGAAGGTCTGTTCGACGAGAGCCTGAAGCGGCCTCTGCCTGAATTTCCAAGGCGCATCGGAATCGTGACCTCTCCCACGGGAGCCGCGGTCCACGACATAGTGAGCACCGTAAAGAGAAGGAACCCCCTGGTCGACCTTATCATCTATCCATGCCTCGTGCAGGGGCCGGGAGCCGCGGCCAGCATATGCGGGGGCATAAGGCTCATGAACGAGAAGTACCCGGACCTGGACGTACTGATAGTCGGAAGGGGCGGAGGCTCGAAAGAGGACCTTTGGAGCTTCAACGAGGAGCCGGTGGCGAGGGCCGTCAGGGCGTCGAAGATACCTGTGATCTCGGCCGTGGGCCACGAGGTGGACGTGACCATCTGCGACATGGCGGCCGACGTAAGGGGAGCGACCCCCACAGCGGCTGCGGAGCTGGCCGTCCCCCACATAGACGTCTACAAGGACGCCATGAGCATGGCGTCGCCCGAAAGGCTTGGGGCTCTGCTCAGATCGGGCATTGAGTCGTACGCCGTAAGGGCGGGATCGGCTGCGCAGCTTTGCCGGGTGAGCCTCGAAGGCCTTGTAAGCTCAAGACGGCAGAGAGCCGAAAGGGCGGTAGAGCTCATCAGGAGCTCGGCGGCCGACGCCCTGAGCCAAAGAAGCATGAAGCTTCAGATGATAAGATCTGTCCTTGACGGGGCGGGCCCCATGGAGATACTCAGGAAGGGCTACGCCGCGGTAAAGGACGGAGAGGGAGCCTGGATCACCGCCGCAAAAGATGCTGAAAAGGCTGATGTCCTGGACCTCGTATTCGCCGACGGCACTGTCAGGGTAAGGCCCGAAGGGAGGGAGAAAGCATGAGTGCAAATACCGAAGGAGTCAAAATGAGCTTTGAGGAAGCCTTCGCTGCTCTTGAGGAAGCTGCGGAAAAGCTCCGCAGCGGAAAGCTTGGGCTGGAAGAATCCATAGATGTTTACGATAAAAGTATTATGTATTACAATCTCTGCCAGAGAATTCTCGAGGAAGCCAGGCAGAAGATCATGATGTTCGATCCCGTAAGCGGAGAGGAAAAGGAATTCAAATAATGAAGAGCGCCGATTATTCAAAGCTTAAGAAGCTGGTTGACAAACACATTCTCGATTACCTGCCCGAAATCGACCCCAAGAGCAAGACCCTCTACGACGCCATGAGCTACAGCCTGACCGCGGGAGGCAAGAGGATGCGCCCGGTGCTCTTCCTCTACGCCCTTGAGTTCTCCGGCTGCGAAGACATAAAATTCGGCCTTCCCTACGCCTGCGCCATAGAGTACATACAGACATATTCCCTGATACACGACGACCTTCCCGCCATGGACAACGACGATCTGAGGAGAGGAGTCCCCACCAATCACAAGGTCTACGGGGAAGCGATGGCGATACTTGCGGGCGACGGCCTGCTCTCAGCTGCCTACGAAGTCATGACCAAGGACATGCTGCTCTACCTCGACGACGAAGAGAAGCTTAAGAGAAGGGTAAGGGCGGCCTACGCAATAAGCAAGGGCACCGGATGCAGGGGCATGGTAGCGGGGCAGGTCGCCGACGTCGAGAACGAGTCCAAGCTCTGCAGTCCCGAGATGCTCGACTACATTCACGACAACAAGACGGCGGCTTTCATAAGGGCCTGCGTAATGGCCGGAGGCTTCCTGGGAGGAGCCGACAGCCAGCGCATGGACGCTTTGAGAAGCTACGGCAGCGATCTGGGGCTCGCATTCCAGATCATGGACGATATTCAGGACGTCATAGGCGACGCAGCCCGGATGGGCAAATCCGTGGGTAAAGACGCCAGGGACGCCAAGAACACCTATCCTTCGATCTACGGCCTCGAGGCTTCGAAAAAGAGGTGCCTCGAGCTGGTCGAAAGGGCGAGGAGCACCATGGCCCCGTACTACGACGAGGCCGAAGTTTTCAACGATTTTCTTGATCTTGTCGAAGGGAACATCAGGTAATGGCAGAGATCGAAACCGACAGGGAACTCACTGTCCTTGAACAGATAAAACAGATGGACTATCCCGAGCTGGGCCGCTTCGCGGAGGAGCTGAGGGACGAGCTGGTAGACGACGTGGCAAAGACCGGCGGCCACCTGGCCTCGAGCCTCGGGGCCCTCGAGCTTACCATAGCCCTGCACCGGGTATTCGACAGCCCGAGGGACAAGATAGTCTGGGACGTGGGTCATCAGTCCTACGTACACAAGATGCTGACAGGAAGACGCGGCCGCATGGAGACCTTAAGGCAAATGGGCGGGCTCAGCGGCTTTCCCAAGCGCAGGGAGTCGGAGCACGACGCCTACGACAGCGGACACAGCGGGACCTCCATATCGGCAGCCCTGGGCTACGCTACAGCCAGAGACCTCAAGGGCGGCGACTACGAGTGCATAGCCGTCATAGGAGACGGCGCCCTGACCGGAGGAGTCGCCTTCGAAGCACTCAACGCAGCGGGCAGCGCCAAGACCTCCCTCATAGTCATACTCAACGACAACGCCATGTCCATATCCCCCAATGTGGGCGGCCTTTCGAAGCACCTTCAGGGCATGAGAAGGAAGAGCGGCTACCTGAGGTTCAAGTCGAAGCTCAAGAACACCCTCAAAAATTCTCCCTCGGTCATGAGAAGGCTGAGCTCCTTCAGAGATGCGGTAAAGTACGCCCTGCTTCCCGGAGTCATCTTCGAAGAGCTGGGATTCAAGTATTTCGGGCCCGTCGACGGCCACGATCTTGAAGCCATGTGCACGCTTTTCGAGTCGGTAAAGCATCTGGACAGGCCTGTGTTCATCCACTGTGTGACCAAAAAGGGCAAGGGCTTTGCCCCGGCTGAGTCCAACCCCCAGAAATACCATTCTGTCGGGCCCTTCGACCCCAAAACGGCTGACGACGTGACCACCAGGAACCCCGACAGCTGGTCGGAGATATTCGGCAGCATACTCCTGGACAGGGCCTTCTACGACGGACGGATAGTCGCGGTAACCGCCTCCATGATAGATGGGACCGGGCTGTCGGCCATGAAGCAGCAGCTTCCGGACAGGGTCTTCGACGCGGGGATAGCGGAGCAGCACGCCGTGTCTTTCGCGGCGGGGCTTGCGCTTTCGGGGCTTAAGCCCGTGGTCGCCATATACTCCACCTTCCTGCAGAGGGCCTACGACCAGATACTCAGCGAGGTCTGCCTGCAGAACCTTCCGGTGATCTTCGCCGTTGACAGGGCCGGCATAGTCGGAGCCGACGGCGAGACCCACCAGGGTATATACGATATAAGCTTCCTTTCGGGCATGCCCAACATGACCGTGCTCTCGCCCAGAGACGACAGGGAGCTGGAGCTGATGATGGATTACGCCCTGGCTCTCAAGAGCCCCTGCGCCATAAGGTACCCAAGGGGCAACGCGCCCAGAAGGGGCAATCTCTTTGAAAACAGCGGAAAGTCTTACGTCCCCGCCCCCCAGTGCATGAGGGAGGGCATGGATATGGCCTTTATCAGCGACGGGGCGAGCCTTCCCTATGTGATGGATGCCGCGAGGCTCCTGGAAAGCAGGAGGATATCCTGCGCGGTCTGGGATATCAAGCAGCTGAAGCCTCTCCCCGAGAACTTCCTCTATTATGCCTTCAAGCGCTGGCACGCGGTGGTCACGGTGGAGGACGGCGACGCCGAGAACGGCATGGGAGCCAGGATCGCGGCCAGGCAGAACGGCTGCAGGGTGCTGACCATAGGCTGGCCTGACGCCTTCATAGAGCATGGAAGCCCCTCGCAGCTGAGAAAACGCTACGGCATGGACGCGGCGGGCATTGCGGAAAGAACGGTGAGATTCCTTGAAAACAAGGCTTGATGTGCTGCTGACAGAGCAGGGATACTTCCCGACCAGGGAGAAAGCCAGGGCTGCCGTAATGGCGGGTCTGGTCTTCGTCGACGGGCAGATCTCAGACAAGCCCGGCACCGGGATAAAGGACGACGCGGTGATAAGCGTAAAAGGCGACAGCTGTCCATTCGTCGGAAGGGGAGGGCTGAAGCTGGCAGGGGCCCTTGAGGTCTTCGGAGTAAAGCCCGAAGGCTTTCGCTGCATAGACATAGGGGCTTCGACCGGCGGCTTTACCGACTGTCTTCTGCAGAACGGAGCGGAAAAGGTCTGGGCGGTGGACGTGGGCTACGGGCAGCTGGATTATAAGCTGAGAGTCGATCCCAGAGTCGTGAACATCGAAAAGCAGAACTTCCGGTACATGACCCCGGATCAGGTGGGGGAGCCGCTTGACCTCGCAGTCACCGACGTGTCCTTCATATCGCTTAAGCACATCTTTCCCAATGCTTCCGCCATGCTTAAGGAGGGCGGCCTCATGATAGCTCTCATCAAGCCCCAGTTCGAAGCGGGCAGGGAGCAGGTCGGAAGCAAGGGAATAGTCAAAGACCCGAAAGTACAAAAAGACGTGATCGAAAAGGTCATCGGGTATGCAAATGAAAGCGAGTTTACTGTATTAAATTTAAGTTACTCGCCCGTGAAGGGCGCTAAAGGCAACATTGAATTCCTGCTGATGCTGAAAAAATGCGGAGAGGGAGAAGAGCCTACCGTATCTCACGGCGTCGACATCGGAAGGACCGTAGAGCTTGCCCACAGCGTGCTTGACTATCGCTGACGAAGCTTTCCCGATCACGTCGTCAGGCGCTGAAGCGATCGGAAATAATAAACAACAGCAATAATACTGATCACCAAGGAGCATCACATGGCGCTTACCCCCATGCTGCAGCAGTATAAGGACCTGAAGAAGCAGTACAGCGACTGCCTGCTTTTTGACCGTGTCGGCGATTTCTACGAGATGTATTTTGAAGACGCCGTCATAGGAGCCAGGGACATGGACGTGGTCCTCACCAAAAAGTCCTGCGGCGAAGAGGAGAAGGCCCCCATGTGCGGAGTCCCCTACCACGCCGTCGAGACTTATATCGCAAGGCTTCTCGACCGCGGCCACAAGGTCGCCATAGCGGAGCAGATGGAGGACCCGGCCCTGGCCAAAGGCCTGGTAAAGCGCGAGGTCATAAGGATCGTCACCCCGGGCACCGTCATAGATCCCAACATGCTCAGCGAAAAGGACAACAATTTCCTGGCTGCGGTCTGCCTAAGCGGCCGCGATTTCGGCCTGTCCTGGGTAGACATAAGCACCGGGGAGTTCTTTGCAATGCAGCAGGAGGACGACCGCACCCACGAGAAGCTCTCCGCCCAGCTGGCCCGCATCGAGCCCCACGAGATCATCACCAACCTGAACGAAGAAGAAGCCCCCTGGCTCTGGGAGCAGGCCTCCTTCTTCGACAGGCTATACATATCGGTCCCCTCGGGAGGGCTCTTCGAAACCTCCCGCTGCCGGGAGAGCTTAAGAGCCCACTACGGCTCCTTATCGCTCAAATCAAAGGGCCTGGCAGAAGAGGACGTGCCCCTGATGTTCAGGGCCGTGGGCGCTGTCCTCGGCTACATCAGAGACACCCAGATGCAGGAGCTGACCCATCTGAACGAGCTCCGCATCGTAAGCTCCGGCTCCTCCATGAGCCTCGACAAGGCGACCATAAGAAACCTGGAGATCACCGAGACCCTCTTTGAACACAAACTCAGCGGCTCGCTGCTGGGCGTCCTGGACCGCTGCGGCACCGCGATGGGTTCCCGCCGCATGAAGCAGTGGCTGAGAGAACCTCTGAACGACCTCGAAAAGATCAGTGCGAGGCTTGACGCGGTAGAAAAGCTCACAGAAGACGTTATCGGAAGAAACAACCTGCGCGAAGCCCTGAAGAGCATATACGACCTCGAAAGGCTCTGCGGGCGCATTTCCCTCGGCACCGCCAACGCGAGAGACCTGCTGGCCTTAAAGACAAGCCTTCAGCGCATCCCCGACATCAAGGCGGAGCTCTCCGATTTGGGAGGAGATCTGCTCGAAAACATAAACAGCCGCATCTCGCCCCTGACTGAGCTTTGCGCCGAGATAGAAGACGCCATAATAGAGGACGCTCCCTACAGCGTCAGGGAAGGGGGCCTCATCAGGGAAGGCTACAGCGGGGAGCTGGACGAGCTCAACTCTTCTTCAGCGGCGGCGAGGCAGTGGATAGCGTCCCTGGAGCCCAAGGAGAGAGAGCGCACCGGCATAAAGAACCTCAGGGTCGGCTATAACAAGGTCTTCGGCTATTACATCGAAGTCAGCCGGTCCAATGTGGACCAGGTGCCTGACAACTACATCAGAAAGCAGACCCTGGTCAACGGGGAGCGCTACATCACCTCCGAGATGAAGGAGATGGAGAGCACTGTCTTAAGCGCCCAGGCCCGCATCAACGACCTCGAATACAGGCTGTTCACAGCCCTGAGGCTGAAGGCTGCCGGTCTTTCGGGAGTCATACAGGAGACATCCTGCGCCATAGCGGAGGCCGATGTGCTCGCCGCTTACGCGGAGAGTTCCGTAAAGCTGGGCTACGTCAAGCCGAAGGTGGACGAGGGAGACGAGATCGTAATAACAAAAGGCCGCCATCCCGTCATCGAGAACACCATAAGGGACGGGGTCTACGTCTCCAACGACCTGTACATCAACCGCAGCGACGCCTCAATGCTCCTCATAACCGGTCCCAACATGTCGGGCAAATCGACCTATATGAGGCAGCTGGCCCTGATAGTGCTCATGGCCCAGGCGGGCTGCTTCGTGCCCGCCGACAGCGCCCGCATAGGCATCTGCGACAAGATCTTCACCAGGATAGGCGCCAGCGACAACATCGCCATGGGCCAGTCCACCTTCTTCGTGGAGATGTCGGAGCTGGCATATATTCTCAATACGGCGACCGAAAGGAGCCTCGTGATACTCGACGAGATAGGAAGGGGGACCTCGACCTACGACGGGCTTTCCATAGCCTGGGCCGTTGTCGACTTCCTCACCGGGAGCAGAAAGGTGAGGACCCTTTTCGCCACCCATTACCACGAGCTTACCGGCCTTTCGGAGGTGATCGAAGGCGTAAGGAACCTCAACGTCGACGTATCTGAGCGGGACGGCACCATAGTGTTCCTTCACAGGATAGTCGAAGGCAGCGCCAGCAGGAGCTACGGAATACATGTGGCGAAGCTGGCGGGAGTCCCCCAAACCGTGCTGGATGACGCTGAGGAAAGGCTCGAATCCCTTGAAAAGAGCGGGGTAAGCCTGAATGAGCCCGCGCCTCTTCCCGCGCCCGAAGCGCCCAAAAAGAAGCAGCGCGAGACCCGGGAGCAGCTGTCCATATTCTCGGCCGGCGACTCGGTACTGGCCGAAAAGATAAGAAATCTCGATCTCATGAACATAACCCCCTCCGGGGCCATAGCGATACTCGAAGAACTGCAGCAGTCAGCGAGGAAAAGACAGTGAGCGGAATAATAAAAGCACTATCAAAGGACATCTCCGATAAGATCGCGGCGGGCGAGGTGGTCGAAAGGCCTCTTTCCATAGTGAAAGAGCTGGTCGAAAACTCCGTGGACGCGGGCGCGTCCGCCATTACCGTCGAGATCAGAAAAGGCGGAAAAGAGTACATCAGGGTCACCGACGACGGGTCAGGCATCGACAGGGAAGACCTGGAGCTGGCTTTCAGGCGCTACGCCACCTCAAAG
>JAEEGL011274433.1_pt1 | contig 32751 bp, 28 predicted proteins | sample 9134231 | NCBI WGS metagenome assembly JAEEGL01 (sample SAMN16246548, study PRJNA631951) | gut metagenome | biome: gut microbiome; feature: rumen; material: fiber-attached | host: Bos | place: Iran: Karaj | collected 2018-10
GTAAGTGAGGGTTTCGGTCTTCGACTTGATTTGCATGGCGGTGCCAGGCAAGGCATTCACGAGGGCGGCCTTGAGGTCGTCAATAGAGCAACTCACGTTGAATGAGCACCATGTCCAGCCTGATTCCAGAGCGAGAACTTGGCCATTGGACTGAGCTTCGCTAACCGCGATGTTACCAAGAGCGACATTGCCAAGGACTTTTTCAGTGTAAACCCACTTGATGTAGCGGACATTGGCGGCTAATTCAAATTCTTCTGACTGGACTGTTGAAGTAAGTTCTGTATAGGTGGCTAAATCAGTATAGGTTTCGCCATCAACAGAAGTTTGTACGGTGAAAGTGCCAGCCCAAGGATCCGATCCCGAGCCATTGCCTTTGGTGTCGAATGAGAGAATGCCGGGAGCATCAATGAAATGGAGCAATAACCAGTCGCCAGTAGTGTTGAATTTCAGTTTCGGTGAGGAGCTGTAGTCGCTGTCAATACCTTCGTGTGAGAGACCGTTTGTGATCGCAACATCAGCGCGTCCACCGTCAAATTCAAACGGCAGAGTGGTATAATCAAGCACGAGTTTGGCTTGAGAGATGGTGACGAGGTTGGAATAGACATTGCCGACCTTCACTTTCAAGTAAGCCGTGCGGGCTTCACCTTCGTTGGCTTCAATAGTATAATAAACATTGTTCTCACTATTAATCGTAGCGGTAATCCAATCGTATGTGGCTGTTGTCTCACCATCTTCAGCATAGAAAATCACTTCAGCATTAATATTGGTGATGTTGTGGTAGGTCACGATCAATTCATCATCGGTTTCTTCGGCATCTAACGACACGAAATCAGGCTCGACGGTGATGAAAGGAATGGTACTTTGCTGCACCGTGACATCTGTCGGGTTGGCGATCTGGTTGCCGTTATAGTATCCGATGTTTCCGTTCAGGGTGAGGATGTCGTTCAATGCGTATTCAACATCGCTGCTGATACCGCGCACCACGATGGTGTTGTCACCTTGGGCGATGGTGGTGTTCTGGCCGTTGATGTCGGTGACAGTGGCTTCTTCGATCCTGATATACCAGCCTTGGTTGGTGCTTTCGATGATTTCAGCGATGGTCATCACTGTAGGATTGATGGTGTTGCCCGATGATACGATGGTGACTTCTGGATTGATGATTTCAAGCAGACCGTTGTAGCTGCTTAAAGTACCTGACACGTTGATTATGTCGCCCACAGCAACGGGGAATTCACCGAAGACCACGATGGCGGCGGTGGCGTCCTGAATGTAGGCTGTCACTTTGCCGCTGCTGTTTGTGCTGAACGAAGTGACTGTACCTGTGGTGGTCACATCACCAGTGCCTTGTGCGCGAACTTCGGCGATAGTCATCGTTGCATTCGGGTTACCAGCTTGGTTGACAGTCACATTCTTGGTGACAGTTGCGCGGTTGTAGGTATAGGTCAGGGTGATGACACCTTCGCGAGATGCAGCACTGTTGTTCACTGTAGTAGTGAAACTGACGGTTGTTCCACTAATGGCAGCGTTACTGATCCAATCCACGCTTTCGGCAACGGTGGTGGTACCGCCACTGACAGGATTGTTAACGGTGAAGTTGAATGAGCTGGAAGTGGCATTGTAAGCAATTACATCATTGTTGGAGATGGTGAAGGAAGGAGCTGGAGCAGGGGCATCACCGCACACGAACAAGGCGATTTGCGTATCCTTGATGTTGTTGTTTATTGAAGTATAAGCTCTCCAGTCTTGGGGAACGGTGTCGTTATGGTAAACACCCATATAACGGGAAGTTCCATTGTGCATGAAACCGTGATAGTCTGAATTTGTTTCATCGGTAATATCAAGTGTCCAGACGTTGGCTTCATTATTGCCCACACGTACTCCATTATTTGAATTATTTGAATACAGCCATTGTGTGTCATCGCTCACGGTGTGGATGATATATCCATCGTCTGTGGCTTCAAATGTCCATTGCAAATTCACATCGTCGGTGGAAATTTGGTTGTTTGTCACAGTAACTGCGACAGCTGTGGGGGCGGCACTTGATCCCTTAACACTTGTGAGAGCGCAGTTTGAGTTCAGGTCAACAATCAGATATATTTGGCCTTCAACGGGGTTGTGTCCGTCAATTTTGTTGAATGTCAGCATTTGAGCTGGCTGTTCGATGGTGTAAGTGGCGGTGGTCACGAAACTGGCTTGACCATTTGTATTATAGGCGATGGCTTTGAGGGTGGTGGTTTCGCTCACCGTGATGGGGCCTGTATAAAGTGTGCTTCCACTATTGGGAGTGGATCCGTCAACGGTGTAGCGAATTGTAGCGCCTGATGTCGCGCAAGTGATGGTCACGCTTTGAGCTTCGGTATAGGTGCCGCCTTCAGGGCTGAACACAGGGGCGACAACGGCGGGTTCGGGTCGATTCAGGGAAATGAGGTAATTGCCTTGTGAGAACTCGTATGTGGTGCCTTGGTATAATGTCAATGTTCCATAGACCACAACCTCGTCACCGACTTGAATTTGATCTGTTGCGGTGAAGTTGGCGTTGTTCAAGTATTTGCCGCGATAGACTTCCAATTGTGAGTTGGTGGTGCCGTCATCGGAAATCCAATAGGTGGCATTGCCGTGTTGTGTGCTGACTTCATCGACTTGCGATACAATACCTGATACGTATGCGTCTGCGATGGGACTGCTTTCGTCCAATGCAGCTATGGCTTCGGCGACTGTCATCGATGAGACCTTGGTGAACTCGGCTATGGCGATGCCGCTGGCGTTATAACCTGTTTTCACGGCAAAGGCTTTCACTGTCGTGGTTGTCGTAATCGTGAAAGGAGCTGTGTATTGTGTGCTCGAAGTCGTCGGGTCGTTTCCGTTGGTGGTGTAGTAGATGGTGGCTCCGTCAGTAGTGCAGGAAATGCTAACTTCCTGTGTGGTCAGGAAACCGCCGCCGCCAGGGGTGATTGTGGGTTTAGCCACGGTGGGAGTGGCACCGCTTGCTTCAGAGGTGACACCCCAAATCACGAAACGCTTTCCGCCGACAGCGGTGAAAGTGAGTTCGGTATCGGCACTCAAGGCGTTGTCGAAAGTAATAACTTTGTAATAATCGGTTGTGCTGGGGTCGCCATTGAAGGTAAATGGTGAGTTGTTTGAAATGCCTGAATTTGCGGTCAGGGTAATCTCATCAGAATAGCCTTCTGGTGTCACTGCCAAAGAGGCCGTTGTGTTGTTCCATGCCGCAGTGTGGATGTGGAGATATTTTGTTCCGGCGGGAACGTTAATCATCACGGCACCAGTTTTGCTGCTTGTTCCAGCTTTGATGCCATCGTACGAAGCATTGGAAATGATCACTTGGCATTCGGATGCGTTAGCCCCTCCTTCGGTTGAAAGGGTAATGTTGCCTGCGTAATCAGTCGAGTAATCGGATTGTCCTCTCACTCCCAACGGGATAGCGAGGAATGCGAACAGCGCAATGGCTACGCTCAGAAATGTAAATTTACGTCTCATGATTGTTAATGTTGAATTTGTTTATTTTGATTTAGCTTATTTTTGTTTTTATTTGAGGGTGTAAAGATACAGCAAAAACCAGCGTTTGGTCAAAGTTTTCTCTTATTAATTTATAAACAGGTGTTGATAACTTATTTTTTCATCTTCCCCGTGATGCGTAATATAGGTGTAAATAAGGCAAATACAAAATCTAAAAAGATAAGTCCAGGCAACAAACCACGCTCACCTAAACGACGTGAAGCCCCCTTGTAAACGATCAACTGCGTGATGTATCTCAAGAGAAACAAAACGATTAAAGAGGGGAAATAATAGGTGGCGTATGGCAAGTCGATAGATAATGAGAAGGCGGGCTGCATGAAAAACAATGCGATGAAGGCGGCGTAAAACAAAAACTGTGACCAATAGTGCAAGGCCATCATTGTGCGCGCGTTGCGTTTGTACATGCCAGCGGTGGAATAACGCCTTTGCCGTCCGCGAGCCCAGACACCCACAGAGGTTGGCGAGGCACAGGCAATGGTGTTCTCCGCGTCGATATGTACCCTGGTGTTTTTCTTGTTGGCCACTTGGCTGATGAAAATGTCGTCGTCACCTGACGCGAGGGTGTAATGCGAGATGAAACCTTTGTTCCTGAAAAACAGCTGTTGACGATAGGAGAGGTTTTTGCCAACACCCATGTATGGCTTTCCGGCCAATGCAGACGAAAGGTACAGCAGCGCATTTTGTAACGCGTCGAAACGTATCAGCAGGTTGAGTAAGCCGCCAGTGTTGCGGTGCCGACTGTAGCCAATAACAACTTCTGTGTCGTGGTCATAACAGCTGACCACGCTACGCAGCCACTGATTGGTGGTGGGCCGGCAGTCAGGGTCGGTAAGCACGATCAGGTCGTTTGAGGCTGATTTGATGCCCATGGAAAGTGGGAATTTCTTGCCGTTGAAAAAGTTGAGATGTTGTCGTAGTTGCACTGGTTTGATGCGTGGCTCGCTGCGCTCAAGGTCTTTCAGGTATTCCTCGGTCTCGTCATCGGAACAGTCGTTCACCACCACCACCTCAAAATTCGGATAGTCTTGATTGAGCAGGGCGGGGATAAGCACCGTGAGTTGTTCGTAGGCATCACGGGCACAAACCACAATGGAAACAGGCTCCAGAGCTTCGTCAGGCTTCGGTTGAGGCTTGCGTTTGTAAAACGCGAGCCTCGAAAAACGGATCCAATGGATGCTCAGCTGGATGACAAGTGCCAATAAAAAAATGGCTAAAACATAGAATGACAAGCGGTTGAAGAAAAAATTAATGCTCACGGCAGATCCTCCAAAAAGTTGTGCAAAGATAGACGATTTTCTTTACCTTTGCAAAAAAATACAACCATGAAATACACTCTTTCCGCCAACGACCCGAAAAGCAACGCCCGAGCGGGTGTGTTGCACACGGATCATGGAGCCATTGAGACCCCGATTTTCATGCCGGTGGGTACGGTCGGCTCTGTCAAAGCCTGTCATATCCGCGACATCCGCGACGAGGTCAAGGCACAAATCATCCTCGGCAATACTTATCATCTTTATCTCCGTCCCGGCCTTGACGTGCTTGAGGCGGTGGGCGGGCTGCATCGTTTCAATGGTTGGGATCGTCCTATCCTCACCGACAGCGGTGGTTTCCAAGTCTTTTCTCTCACGGGCATCCGCAAGATGAAAGAGGAAGGTGTCACTTTCCAGTCGCATATCGATGGATCGAGGCACCTCTTCACACCAGAGCGTGTGATGGATATCGAGCGTAGCATCGGGGCTGACATAATGATGGCATTTGACGAATGCACGCCTGGCACTGCCGACTATCAATATGCCAAGCAGTCAATGGAACGCACCCATCGCTGGCTCGACCGCTGTGTGGAGCGTTTCAAAGCCACTGAGCCGAAATATGGCTACGAGCAGGCTCTATTTCCCATAGTTCAAGGTTGTGTCTATCGTGACCTGCGTGAGCAGTCGGCGGAACATATCGCCTCCAAAAATGCCGCTGGCAATGCCATCGGTGGTCTTGCTGTGGGCGAGCCTACCGAGAAGATGTATGAGATGATAGAGCTGGTCAACACTATTCTGCCCAAGGACAGGCCACGTTACCTGATGGGTGTCGGCACCCCGGCCAACATCCTTGAATCCATTGAGCGTGGTGTCGATATGTTCGACTGTGTGATGCCTACCCGTAACGGACGTAACGGCATGATCTTCACCTCGGAAGGCATCATTAATTTGAAGAACGAGAAATGGCGCACTGACTTCTCACCCGTGGATCCTCACGGAGAAACTTTCGTCGATGCACAATATTCAAAGGCTTATCTGCGTCATTTGTTTGTCGCAGGCGAGATACTCGGTCCCATGATCGCTAGCCTTCACAACCTTGGCTTCTATCTCTGGTTGGTCAGAGAGGCGAGAAAACACATTGTGGAAGGCGACTTCAGCGCATGGAAAGCCGGCATGATGCCCAAAATCACCCAACGACTGTGAAACGACTCGACCGTTACATATTACTGAAGTTCATCGGCACTTTTTTCTTCGCCGTTGCTTTGTTGATGATGATTATCATCGTGTTCGACCTTTCGGAAAATATCGATTCGTTTCTCAAACACGATGCGCCATGGCAACGTGTGGTTGTTGACCATTACCTAACATCCATACCTTATTTTACTAATCAATTCATTCATCTTTTTGCCTTTATTTCTGTTATTTTCTTTACTTCAAAGATGGCCAATCATTCTGAGGTGGTGGCAATTCTCAGTAGTGGTGTGAGTTTTCGGCGTTTCCTCCTTCCTTATATTGAAGGCGCTTTGCTGCTGACTGTGATGTCTCTATATCTTGGTAACTTCTTGATTCCCAATATGAATGTGATACGTAGGGAATTCAAAGACCAGTATATTGAGCATCTTACCCAAAGCTCAGGTCGGAACATCCATATCCAGACTGATAAAAATGAGTTTGTGTATGTGGATTATTATACTCTGAGCCAAGATCTCGGCTATCGTTTCTCAGTGGAGCGTTATGACGGTAACGACTTGATTTACAAGATGCAGTCGGATGTGATATATCATGATTCGGTGGATGACAACAAGTGGCGTATTGATTTTGTGACGGAGCGTTATATTGACGGTGACCGTGAACGCATCGTGAATGCTCGTCGTATTGACACCGTCATTGAGAAACTGAAGGGCAGCGACTTTTATAACATGAAAGAAGATTTCGAGGAGATGACTTTCTTCGAGTTGCGGGATCACATTCGGATTATGAGGCAGCGTGGTACAGAAGGCATCCGAAATTACGAGGTGGAGATGCATCAGCGCATGGCTCAGCCGGTAGCTATTCTCATTCTTGTGCTGATTGGGGCGGCACTTTCCAGTCGTAAAATCAAAGGCGGCATGGGCATGCATCTCGGCGTTGGTATCACTATCGCTTTCACCTACGTTTTGTTCGGTCAAATTGGGAAAGCGTTTGGTGTCAACGGGGTGCTTGTGCCGGCTTTGGCAGCTTGGATTCCCAATGTCCTCTTTTGTTTTCTCGCATTTTATTTTTTGGCGAAAGCGCCAAAATAATTCCGCATTCCGTATTCTGCATTTCGAATTAATTATTAACTTCGCAGATTGAAAATCTTATTAATATGCACATCGCTATAGCCGGAAATATCGGTGCGGGGAAAACCACCCTGACGCGCCTTTTAGCCAAACATTTTGGCTGGACACCTCATTATGAGGAAGTTGATCATAACCCTTACCTCGCCAGCTACTATGAGGACATGAAACGCTGGTCGTTCAACATCCAGATTTTCTTCCTCAACAGTCGTTTTCGTCAGGTAATTGACATCCGCAACAGTGGAAAGGATGTCATTCAGGATCGCACAATCTATGAGGATGCCATGATCTTCGCTCCCAACCTTCACTCGATGGGCTTGATGGAGACACGCGATTTCGAGAACTATAAGTCGCTGTTTGAATTGATGGTCAAGTTCCTGCAAGCTCCTGACTTGTTGATTTATCTTCGTGCCTCTGTGCCGACATTGATCCGCCAAATCGCCAAACGCAACCGCGACTATGAACAGTCGATCCGTCTTGACTACCTCAGCAACTTGAATGACAGGTACGAAGAATGGATCAGTGGATATAAGGAAGGCAAGCTGCTGATCATTGACAGTGATAACTTGGAGTTGGATAACCCTGAGGATTTGAGCGGTATCATTGAGAAGATCGAAGCCTCGCTGAACGGTTTGTTCTGATGAAAGTCATAGGCATCATACCTGCCCGTTACGGCTCTACACGTTTTCCTGGAAAGCCTTTGGCCATGATAGGGGATAAGCCGATGATCCAACGGACCTGGGAACAGGTCATGAAGTCGTCGCTTGATGCCGCTGTTGTGGCCACCGATGACCAACGCATATATGATACGGTTTCAGGCTTCGGAGGTCATGCTGTGATGACCCGTGCCGACCATCGCAGTGGCACCGACCGCTGCCTTGAGGCTTTTGATTTGATAGGCGGGAACTATGACGCTGTGGTGAATATCCAAGGCGACGAGCCTTTTATCGGACCGACGCTGATTGACCAGGTGGCGAGTCTTATCCGTCGCGATGACACTTGTCTGGCGACTTTGGCAAAGCCCATCACCGACCCGTTGCGCATCCATAACCCCAATGTCGTCAAGGTGGTCTTCGACAAAGAGGGCAATGCCCTGTATTTCAGTCGCCATCCGTTGCCATACGTGAGAGGCGTCGATCCCTCGCTGTGGATGGGAAAGACTGAATATTACCAGCATATCGGCATGTATGCCTACAAGGCTGATACGCTTCGTGCCATTGCCGCAATGCCTGCGGGTCGTCTCGAACAAGCCGAGTCGCTCGAACAGCTTCGCTGGCTCGAAAACGGCTTGCGCATCCGTGTGGCTGTGGTTGACTGCGGTGATTCTGTCGCTATCGACACCCCACAGGATCTGTTGAACATCCCTCAAGAACTTCTTCAATGAACAGTATCATACAAGCCATAGTAGCCCTTCTCTATGACCATGACGTGGTGACCGTTCCTGGCCTTGGAGCCTTTGTGCGTCACAACGAGGGCGCTCACGTCAATGTTATTACCAACGAGTTTGAAAGACCCACCTCGAGTCTCAGTTTCGATCCGCAGCAACGCGAAGAAAATAGCCTTATCGCGGATTACCTGGTGAGTCACGGGAATGTCACCGAAGAAGAAGCCAAACAGCAGATAGCGGTTTTTGTCTCTGAATGCTATGCCAAGCTTATGGGAGGCGACACCTTGAATTTCCCCGAAGTGGGCGATCTGCACTACAACGAGCAGCAGGAAATAGTGTTCGAGTCTCTTGCCAGCAACAATTTCAATGGCGATGCCTTTGGCCTCAGCGATATCCATCCCAACCCGATTTTCACCGCGGAGGCAGGACAGGACTGGAAAGAACAGGTGGTGCGGCAGAACAAGGATAAAAACACCCGGATGACTGTTGGCATCGATGATGACAACCGGCGTAAAACTTGGTGGATATGGTTGCTTTTGGTATTGTTGGTCGCTGCTGTGGCACTGTGGTATTTCATGCGTGAGCCAGAAAACCCCGAACCAGTCGTGATGCCGGATTCCGCGGACACTGTGATGGCTAAGGATACGTCGAGTCACCCTTTGGATACAATAATCACCTCAGACACGTTACAAATTCAGATAGACTCCTTGAAAAACGATGGAGACTCTTTGGTGAAACCAGCAGTGGATACAGTTAAGGAGCCTGTCAATCCCTTCAAGGCCATCGATCCTTCAGAGGAAGCCAAGGCCATCATCGTGGGTGGTTGCTTCTCCGTCGAGGAAAACGCCGCGAACATGGTGAGTGCAGCGATGGAGCAAGGATGCGCCGATGCCTTCGTGATGAAACGGGGCAGGATGTTCTACGTGTGCTACGGACAATTTGTCACGGTGGCCGATGCGAAAGCCGTGTTGCCCGAAGTGCGTTCAGCTTACAACAATAAAGCATGGATCCTAACGAAATGATGAACCCATGAGCAAGAAAAATAAACTGCAGAAATTCGAGGAGAACAAGTCGTTTGAGAACTTGTTCCAGTATTCCTTTGAGCGTATTATGGCGGAAGGCTTCCCACTGCGAGGTAAGTGGCGTGAGGAGTTTTTCCATAATTCCAACCCTATCGTGCTTGAGCTGGGCTGCGGCAAAGGAGAATATACCGTCGGCCTGGCCAAGGCGCATCCTGAGATTAACTATATCGGTATCGACATCAAAGGCGCCCGAATGTGGCGAGGCTTGACGCAAGCCCGTGAGGCCGGACTGGCCAACGTGGCCTTCATCCGTACCCGTATCGACCAGATAGAGCATTTCTTTGGCCCGGATGAAGTCGATGAGATTTGGGTCACTTTCCCTGATCCCCATCCCGGCGAAGGAGAGCGCAATGCGCGGCATCGTCTCACCTCACCCGAGTTTCTGGAACGCTACCGCAAGATTGTCAAACCCAACGGTATTCTCAATCTCAAGACCGACAGTCCCATCATGTATGAGTTCACGCTGCATGAGGTGATTGAGAAACAGAGCCTGCCATTGCTTTATGCCACTGACAATCTCTATGCCAATAATGATGACCTCGAAGTCAAAACCATCCGTACCTTTTACGAGCAGATGTGGCTTGATCAGGGACTTACGATAAAATATTTGAAATTTAGAATCAATAATTATTAAGAGATGTTTACAGAAGAAAGAAAACTTTACATTGCACATTGCGATAACGGTCCGCTTTACATGGTGGGTAAGATGTCGAACCGTCACGGCTTGATCGCTGGCGCCACAGGTACGGGCAAGACTGTCACTTTGCAAGTCATTGCCGAATCGTTCAGTCAGGCTGGCGTTCCCTGTTTCATGGCCGACATGAAAGGCGACCTCTCAGGCATCAGCCAAGCTGGTAAGATGAGTGGCTTCATAGAGAAGCGTTGCCCTGAGTTTGGCATAGAGAATCCACAGTTCCGTGGTTGCCCGACAAGATTTTTCGACGTGTTCGGTGAACAGGGACATCCTCTGAGGGCTACCATTTCCGATATGGGGCCTCAGTTGCTGTCACGTCTGCTTGACCTCAACGAGACCCAGACGGGCGTGCTCAACATCGTGTTCAAGATCGCTGATGACCGTGGCTTGTTGCTTATCGACATGAAGGACCTGCGTTTGATGCTTGATTACGTGGCCAAGAACGCCAAGGAGTTCACCACCACTTATGGCACCATCTCCGCGGTGAGCGTTGGAGCCATTCAGCGTGCCTTGTTGGCTTTGGAGGCTGAAGGCGCGGAGAAGTTTTTCGGTGAGCCGGCGTTCAACGTGTTCGATTTCCTGCAGACTGAGGGCGGACAGGGCGTGATGAATGTGCTGGCGGCTGACAAGCTTATGATGAACCCTAAGCTTTACAGCACTTTCCTGCTATGGCTGCTGAGCGAGCTTTACACACAGCTGCCCGAGGTGGGTGATTTGGAGCTGCCCAAGCTGATTTTCTTCTTTGATGAGGCTCACATGCTCTTCAAAGACACCTCGAAAGCCTTGGTCGATAAGATAGAGCAGGTGATACGTCTGGTTCGTTCGAAGGGGGTGGGCGTGTATTTCGTTACCCAAAGTCCTGATGACATCCCGGAGGCCATCGCCGGTCAGTTGGGCAACCGAATCTTGCACGGATTAAGAGCCTATACGCCTAAGGAACAAAAGTCAGTCAGGGCCGCCGCGCAGACCTTCCGCGCCAACCCGAACTTCAACACTGAGGCTGCCATCCTCGAACTTGGCACTGGTGAAGCCCTTGTGTCGCTCCTCGATGAGAAAGGCGCTCCGACGATTGTGGAACGAGCCAAGATACTCTTCCCGCTGAGCCAGATCGGTGCCATCACTGACGACCAGCGCCAAACCTTGATCCGCCAGTCGCGGCTCTATGGCACTTATGACAAGAGCTTCGATCGCGAGAGTGCATACGAACTCTTGGTTGCCGAACAGCAAAGGGCTGAGAAACAAGCCCAGAAAGAGGCAGCCGAGGAAGCCAAACGCAAGGAGAAGGAGGCCAAGGAAAAGGAGAAAGCCAAGAAATCATCCTCGAAGAAAAAGTCCGCGGGACAAAAAGCCATCGAGAAGACCATCAACACCACCGCTACGACCTTCGGACGGCAGCTTGGCAAGTCTATTTTCCGCTCTATTTTGGGGGGAATCTTTAAATAATGCGGTTCCGCATTAATCACTTGCTGTTCCCGTCAGCATCGGGACGAATTTGAAATCGCCGAATTCCTCGCGCGACATGGTGCCGTTGGCCTGTTTGGTGATCCTCAGCATGGTTTGGCCATCGCTGTCGGAGTTGTTCAAAGGGATGACCATGATGCCCTCTGGCTTGAGTTGGTCAATGAGTTTCAGGGGGATGCAAGGGGCTCCCGCCGTGATGATGATGCGGTCGAAAGGCTTGTAGGTGGGCAGCCCCTCGTAGCCATCGCCGAGAAATGTCTTAACGTGATAAGGAAGCTGTTCCAGGATTTCTTTGGTGCGGAAATAAAGGTTGCGTTGGCGTTCGATGCTGAACACTTTGGCGCCCATCGCGGCTAATACACAGGCCTGATAGCCTGACCCAGTGCCGATTTCAAGCACTTTCATTCCTCTTTCCACAGATAGCAATGCGGTTTGGACGGCCACGGTGGAAGGTTGTGAGATGGTCTGTCCCGACCCGATGGAGAAAGGCTGGTCAGAATAGGCATATTCCACGAAAGATGAGTCAAGGAAGACATGGCGGGGAACTTCATTGATGGCTGAAAGCACCCGCTCATCGTTGAAACCCTGGCCGCGCAGTTGATTCACCAACTGCTGCCTCATGCCCTTGTGCCGATAGTTGTCCTCTGCGATTTTCATTTTGCGGGGCAAAGTTACGATAATTCCGCATTCCGTATTTCGCATTCCGCATTTATTTGTACATTTGCCCAAATTTACCGCTATGTTGAAAATTGGAGTATTGGGAGCCGGACATCTCGGGAAGATCCATATCAAGTGTATCAAACAGATAGAGCGTTATGAGCTTGTCGGCTTTTATGACCCCGATACCGCCACGGCCAAGGCTGTGGAGGAGGAGATGGGGGTTCGTTGTTTTGGTTCCCTTGAGGCTTTGATTGAGGCTGTTGAGGTGGTTGACATCGTGACCCCCACGGTGCAGCATTTCGGGTGTGCGTCGAAGGCGTTGCAGCTCCGCCGTCATGTCTTTATAGAGAAGCCCATCGTGGCAACGCCCGACGAGGCCACTCAGCTCATCAAGTTGGCTGACGAGGCTGGTGTTAAGGTCCAGGTGGGTCATGTGGAACGCTTCAATCCTGCCTTCATCGCCGCCGAGCCTTATATCAAGGCTCCTAAGTTCGTTGAGGCACACCGTCTTGCTCTTTTCAATCCCCGGGGCACCGATGTGCCTGTGGTGCTCGACCTGATGGTACATGATCTCGACATTCTCTTTACCATTATCGATTCACCCGTGAAAAGTGTCAGCGCCTGCGGCGTGGCCATCGTCAGTCCTACGCCTGACATCACCAATGCCCGCATCGAGTTCGAGAACGGTTCCGTGGCCAACCTCACTGCCAGCCGCATTTCGCTCAAGAATATGCGCAAGACGCGCATCTTCCAAAACGATGCTTATATCACAGTTGATTTCCTCGACAAAAAAACAGAGATCACAAGGATTCATGACCATGAAGTCACGGGCTATCCTTATTCCATGACTCTTGATCTGGCGAACGGGCAAACTCGTCAAATTACCCTTGAGAAACCTGAGATACATCCAATCAATGCCATTCAGACCGAGTTGGAGAGCTTTTATGACAGCATCATCCACAACACTACGCCGGTGGTCAGCATTCACGATGGCGTCAAGGTGCTGAACTTGGCCCACATAATTTTAAGGGAGGCAGAATACAGAATACAGAAGGCAGAAGAAAGAAGCCAGTATTTTGCGAGTTGTTGAAACAATAATTAAGGGGATGTTTACGTTACAAGTCAAAACTTATTTATGATTAAGAGATTTACTTTTTTTTCTTTTCTTGCTGTAATATTGATGGCTGTACTGCTACCTTCATGCAAGAAGTTTGAGGGGCAGCAGACGGTGCCTGCTTATATCCGCATTGATACTTTGGGTTTGAGTTGCGACTATTACACCTACGGGGCTAACACACACAAGTTCGTTGATGCATGGGTGTATATCGACGATAACGATTTGGGATGCTATGAGTTGCCCGCCATGTTCCCGGTTTTGAAGGAAGGGAAACACAAAGTCACTATCCGTCCAGGCATCGCTGTGAACGGCATCAGGGATTCCAGGGCCGATTACCCTTTCATCGCATCAATGGATTATTATGATGTGAATTTGGTGAAGGATAGTGTGGTCACCCTGTCGCCGGTATTCAATTATCTTCCTGTCGATGATAACTTTCATGTGCGTTGGAAGGAGGACTTCGACAGTGGCACTGTCACTATGGAACCTACTTCGCAAAGCGATGTCAACATCGGCTATGATTCTGGCCCGTTGGCATGGCATGATCCCGAAGGAGTTTATTCTGTTAAATCGGTTAAGATGACTTTGACCTCTGATACTGCGCAATTCTGCATCGCTACTTCCGAGGAGTTCACTGACCTTCCCGAAGAAGTGAAATCCAAAGGAGTGAAATTTTGTATGTTGGAGATGGACTACAAATGCTCTGATAGCTGTGCTGTTGGTATCTTCTATTTGCTTGGCAACATTAATCAGGAAAATTTGGTGCGGCTTCGTCCCACCTGTGCGTCAGGTACAGAACCAGAGCAATGGAATAAGGTTTATATCAATATCACCCCTTATCTCTATGATTATAAGGACGCTGACTACTTCAAATTCTATCTATCCTCTTGGGTTTACCGCAGCGAAGGAACACAGTATTTCTATTTTGACAATTTGAAGCTTATTTACCGTAACCGATGAAAAAAAATCGCAAACTGCCATATTTATACGGGTTTATCGACTGGCTCCTTTCGGTGCTTGCGTGGACTTTGTTCTATTATTTTAGAAAGACTTACGAGATTCCCGATGTCAATATGTGGCAGCGTTTCGGCATTGCATTCCGTGATAGTGGCTTTTGGACTGCTGTGGCCGTCATTCCCGTCTGCTGGGTTGCTTTGTACGGCATTACCGGCGCATACCAGAGTGTTTATTCCAAGTCGCGTTTGAAAGAGCTGTCGCAGACGTTTTTCATCACCTTGTTAGGCGTAACGGTATTGTTTTTTGGGGCCATCCTCGATGATCAGATCTTCACCTATAAGATGTATTATCAATCGTTTATCACATTGTTTGCGTTGCAGTTCGGCTTGGTGTATATCGGGCGCATGATCATTACGAATGTGGTGAAACGCAACATCAAGTCGGGCAAAATCTGGTTTAACACCATCATCGTGGGTGGAAATGACAACGCTATTGCCATTTATAAGGAGATCATAGAGCAGGAGAAGCCTACTGGACAGCATTTTGTGGGTTATGTCAGTGTGGATGGTAAGGATCATTGCCGTATGAGTGAGTCGCTTCCCTGTCTCGGTTCGGTGAATGACATTGTAAAGATTGTCAAGGAAAATGACGTAGAGGAAGTGATTATCGCCATTGAGCGTTCAGAGAAGGACTGCATGAATGTCATTCTTCCTGTGATGAACATGACAGACGCTGAGGTGGAGATCATTCCTGAGATGCAGGATTTGGTCTTTGGCAACGTGAAGCAATCCGCCATTTGGCGCGCGCCTTTGGTGCAGGTAAGTCCTGAGCTGATGCCTATCTGGCAGCAAGTCATCAAGCGGTTGTTCGATATTACGGTCTCTCTGTTCGTGTTGATAGTTTTTTCGCCCGTATATCTGATTACCGCCATTCTTGTGAAGGCCACTTCGCCAGGTCCGGTGTTTTATGTGCAGGAACGCATTGGGAAGAACGGCAGACCCTTCAAGATGGCCAAATTCCGCAGTATGCGTGTCGATGCCGAAGCCAACAGCACACCGCAACTTTCCAGCGACGATGACCCGCGTATCACCAAATTTGGCAGGTTCATGCGCAAGGTGCGTCTCGACGAGATCCCGCAGTTCTGGACAGTGCTGAAAGGTGATATGTCAATCGTGGGCTATCGTCCTGAGCGTCAGTATTATATTGATCAGATTGTAGAACGTGCGCCGTATTACAACATGTTGCTGTTGGTAAAGCCAGGCATCACCAGTTGGGGAGAGGTGAAATTCGGCTATGCCGAGAATGTTGATGAGATGGTTGAACGCTTGAAATACGACATCCTCTATATTGAGAATGTTAGTTTAGGCTTGGATCTCAAGATTTTGATTTACACTGTCCTTATCGTCATTCAGGGACGAGGGAAATAGCTTGTTAAATCTGTCCCCGTTCCAGCAGGGTCACGATGGTTTCGATTTCATCGTCCTCGGGATTGTTTTTCGGGTCGTATTCGGACTTAAGGTTATAACCCCAGAGACGTGCGAATCCTTGATAGAAGAAAGCCCTTACTTTGCCACGGAGTTCCTGCACGAGTTGGTATGAGGTGTTGCCAGTCTCGCGGTCGATAAGCCGGATGAGGATGGCGCCTTGTGAGAAGGTGAGGCGTTCCAGTTCCGCAGTGTATTGATCGGAGATTTCTTTTTCAGCGGCTTTCATCATGCGACGGCGTTCCGATTCGCTTTCGATGCCCGCAAGCAGCGTGTCGTATTCGTGTAGCTTATCGCTTGCCAGCTTGGCGTAGGGATAAACCTTGCGGACATTGTTGGCGAGGCGTTGGCCCTGACGTGAGGAGGTGATCTGATAATAGCGGTTCATCAGGTCAATATCCACTTCGGGGAGATATACGATGAGCAGGGTGTCTTTGCCATCGATGCGGGCATATACGACGTTGATGGGCTTGTCGGCCTTGTTATCGGAGGCTGTCTTCTGGGAAGCTGAAGATGTCCTGACGGTAATCTTGGGTTTGATGGCGCTGCCTTTTTTGGCGATGAGCTGTGAGAATCCTGTTGTTGAGGCCATCATCAGGAGGATGGCAAGGATGACTTTCTTCATGGCTTGGAGATTTTTTAATGTAACCAAGCGGTCGAAATGCAACTATTGTGCCAATTTTGTGTTCTTGGAGATTTTCTCTTCGGCATATTCACGTGTGATGGTGAGTTGCCGAGGCTCGTCGTTGGATGGCATCTCGAACATGGCGTCGTTGAGGATGGCTTCCATGATAGAGCGCAGACCGCGGGCTCCGAGTTTGAACTCGATGGCTTTCTCGACCACGAAATCAAGGGTTTCATCTTCGATGGTGAGCTTGATGCCGTCCATGGCGAACAATTTGGTGAACTGTTTCACTAAGGCGTTTTTCGGCTCGGTGAGGATGCGTTTTAGTGCTGTGGCGTCGAGAGGATCGAGATGGGTGATGATGGGCATGCGGCCTACGATTTCGGGGATGAGGCCAAATTTTTTGAGGTCGGCGGGGGCGAGATATTTGAGCATGTTGGCCTTGTCGAGCACTTGGTCGGCGTTAGTGCTGTAGCCGATCACGTTGGTGCTTTTGCGTGCCGCGATGATGCGTTCTATGCCGTCGAAGGCGCCGCCAGCGATGAAGAGGATGTCCTTGGTGTTGACGGCGATCATCTTCTGTTCGGGGTGTTTGCGTCCGCCCTCGGGTGGCACGTTGGAGATGGTGCCTTCGAGGAGCTTGAGGAGGGCTTGCTGCACGCCTTCGCCCGACACGTCGCGGGTGATGCTGGGGTTGTCGCTCTTGCGGGCGATTTTGTCGATTTCATCGATGAACACGATGCCATGTTCAGCGGCCTTGACATCGTAGTTGGCGGCTTGCAGCAGTTTGACGAGGATGTTCTCCACGTCTTCGCCGACGTAGCCGGCCTCGGTGAGGACGGTGGCGTCGGCGATGGCGAAAGGCACATGGAGCATCTTGGCGATGGTGCGGGCCAGCAAGGTCTTGCCCGTGCCAGTCTCACCCACAAGGATCATGTTGGATTTCTCGATTTCCACATCATCGTCCTGCACCTGCTGGCTGATGCGTTTATAGTGGTTATAAACGGCTACCGCAAGGGTGCGCTTGGCCTCTTCCTGACCGATGACATATTGGTCGAGGAAAGCCTTGATTTCCTGGGGCTTTTTCAACTCCAGTGTGGTTTGGGCTCTGAAAGTGCCTCCTCTTTGTTCGTTGAGCCCAAGTTCCTGTTTGACAATAAGGTAAGCTTGTTCTGCACATTGATCGCAGATACGGCCTTCGATGCCGTCGAGGAGCATACGGGTTTGTGTGGCGGGGCGTCCGCAAAAAGAGCAATGATCCTGTTTTTTCGCCATTACTGAGCTTTAGGCCCTATTGGGCTATCTTTTGTCTTTTTATTATTATCTCTTTCTGATGAGCACTTCATCAATCATGCCATATTCCTTGGCTTCTTCGGCGGTCATCCAGTAGTCGCGGTCACTGTCGGCCCAAACCTTGTCGTAAGGTTGGCCTGAGTGTTTTGATATGATCTCGTAGAGTTCTTTCTTGAGTTTCTGGATCTCGCGAGCGGTGATTTCGATCTCGGTGGCTTGTCCTTCCACGCCGCCCATAGGTTGGTGGATCATGATGCGGGAGTGGGGCAGGGCGGAGCGTTTTCCAGGCGTGCCTGAGCACATCAGGACGGCGGCCATGGAGGCGGCCATGCCAGTGCAAATGGTGGCCACGTCAGGACCGATGAACTGCATGGTGTCATAGATGCCTAAACCGGCATAGACGCTTCCACCAGGAGAGTTCAGGTAAATCTGGATGTCACGTTTTGGGTCGGTTGACTCCAAGAAAAGCAGTTGTGCTTGGATGACGTTGGCCACATAGTCGTCGATGGCAGTGCCGAGGAAGATGATGCGGTCCATCATCAAGCGGCTGAACACGTCCATCTGTGCCACATTGAGCTGGCGTTCCTCAATGACGGTGGGGGAGATGTATCCTCCGCTGTTGTTGATTTTGGAGATGTATTGCTCAAGACCCAAGGTGTTGAGTCCTAAGTGCTTGGTGGCGTATCTTTGGAATTCGTTCATGGAGTTGACAGTTAGTCTTGTGTTTTTGAGTTGGCTTTGTTTTCGGCTTCGAGGGTTTTGACGAAGTCATCGTAGGTCTGGTCAGTGTAGTTGATGGCTATCTTGGTTTTGAGGAAGTTGGTCATCTTGACATCGGCGATTTGGTTTTTGAGGTTGTTGACCTGCTCTTCGTTTTTGAGGTAGTTGTCAACAATCTTGTCAAGGCGGCCTTTCATGTCGTCATCCATAGTCTCGTAGTTGAGGCCTGGGAAGATTTGGCTGCGGATGAATCCTCTCACTTCTTCGTCGGTGATGGCGAGTTCCATGTTTTCCTTCACGATGCTGTCTTCAATGAGTTGCCAGCGGAGACTTTTGCTATAGTTGTCGGCGTAATTCTTCTCGATGTCCTCGATGGAGAGTTTGCCTTGGTTGTTTTCATAAATCCAGCGTTTCAGGAACTCGTCGGGGAGGCTGAATGGGGTGTTGTCAACGAGGGCGTCGATCATCTTGGTGAAGAGGATGCGGTCGGTTTCGTTGGTGTATTGTTTTTCCATTTCTTCTTTGACGGCGGTGCGGAAAGCATCTGTGTCTTTCACTTCCTTGTCGGGGAAGATTTTCTTGAAGAATTCCTCGTTGAGTTCAGGTTTTTCCTCATGGCGGATGTCGTCGATGATGATGTTATAATCGCTGTCGGCTGGTGCGTCGTTGCCGAGCACTTTCTCTGCTTTTTCCTTGGAGCCAAGGATGTCGGCGAGGTTGATGATAAACTCGGATCCGGTTTCTTTGCCGATGAGTTTTTCTTTATTGGTTTGGGTTTTGATGTCTTTGAGGTCGAGGAGCACATAGTCTTTTTTGAAGCCGTCTTCAAGTTCTTGGCCGTCTTCGGCTTCGCGGACTTTGAGTTCGAGGATGTCGTTTTCGCCGACGGTTTCGGGGTGGGAGATTTCGGGGTTGCGTTCGATGAGCTCTTCGATGGTTTTGTCGATGGCGGCGTCATCGGCGATGACGTGTGTGAAATCGATGTTAGCCTTGGAGTAGTCGACTTTGATTTCGGGGCGAGTGGCGGCTTCGAAGAAGAAGTCGATAGAGTCTTGGCTCTCGAAATCGACGGGTTGCTGGTGCTCCGGGTCGCTGAGCGGGAAGCCTATGAGGTCGAGTTTGTTTTCGAGGATGTAGTTGTTGAGTGTTTCAGATACGAGCGTGTTGAGTACTTCGATGGTGGCTTGTGCGCCGTACATCTTTTTGATCATGCCGAAAGGCACCATGCCTGGGCGGAAGCCGGGCACTTGGGCTTTCTGTTTGAGCTTGTTGAGTTCTTTTTTGACCTGTGGCTCAAAGTCTTCCTTGACCACATTGATTTGGATGGAGATCAGCTGTTCTCCCTTTTGGGTTTGTGTTGTGTTCATTATATGTATCTTTACTATTGTTCAGTTACGTCAGTGCGGATGAAGGGACTCGAACCCTTACTCTTTTCGGAACCAGATCCTAAGTCTGGCGCGTCTACCAATTCCGCCACACCCGCTTGTTGTCCATTTTTGGTGGATGGATAAAAATCGGGGCTGCCCACGGGCAGCCCCGATGCAAAGGGTGGAATGTGGGATTCGAACCCACGACCCACGGAACCACAATCCGGTACTCTAACCAGCTGAGCTAAATCCACCATCTGGTTTGCGGGTGCAAAGATACACCTTTTTTTAAATATGCAAGTATTTTTTGAAAAAAAATCTATCTTTGCAGCATGATTTCAAAAAAAGGTCAACAGTCCCCGAGCGCTTTGGCATGGCAGTGGTTCCGTAAGAACAAGCTGGGCATGGCGGCATTGCTATTTATCATTGCTACTGCTATATTGGCTCTATTCGCATATTACATCATCCCTGATCCGACACCGAACGCCAATCGTCAGCTGTTGGAACTAAGTACTCGAAAACCTGGTTTTGAGGTGGATATGCTCGTCCTTCCCAAAGAAAACCCACCTGCGGAGCCTAATTTTTTCCAACGGTTGTTCAACGGCAAGCCTGATGACTGCACTTATCTGCCATACGATAGTATTAAAGTGTTTGAAGATTATACCTTGGTATATTTATTCAACCCTGAGCATAGCGGCAGTGTGCGAGTGCAGGAGATTGCCAATAATGAGATAGCCGGCAAAGTGCATCAGAAGTTCCTTTTGGGTACGGATCAGTTCGGACGTGATTTTCTGAGCCGTTTGGTTCTGGGCAGCCGCATCAGTCTTACGGTGGGCTTCATCGCGGTCACGCTTAGTTTGTTGATAGGCATTTTCATTGGCAGTTTGGGAGGTTTCTTCCGTGGCAAGGTTGACGATGTGGTGGTGTGGCTTATCAATGTGGTATGGTCTATTCCCACACTACTTCTGGTCATTGCCATCACTTTCGCTTTGGGCAAGGGTATCGCCCAAGTGTTTATCGCTGTGGGTCTCACCATGTGGGTTGAGGTGGCACGTATCGTCAGGGGGCAGATTTTCTCGGTGCGTGAGATGACCTACGTGGAGGCGGGTAAGGCTTTGGGATTCAAGAATATCAGAGTCATCTTAAGACATATTCTTCCTAATATTGTCAATCCTATTATTGTGGTGTCGGCATCCAACTTTGCCTCTGCTATTCTATTGGAGGCGGGGTTGAGTTTTTTGGGCATCGGTGTGCAGCCTCCCATGCCTTCGTGGGGCAGTATGATTAAAGAAAACTATGCTTTCATCATTCTTGACGCGGCTTATTTAGCTATTCTTCCTGGTATTGCCATCATGCTTTTAGTGTTAGCTTTCATGCTGGTAGGCAATGCTTTACGCAATGCCATTGACAATAAAGGATAAGTTTCAGCTTTTTTTATTACCTAATTTTTCAACATTTTAAATGAATGTTGAAAAATATGTTTATATTTGCTGCGAGATTATGAATGAGCCAAAAAACATTATTAATAAAATTAATTTAAATCCTTTATTATGTCAGAACGTTACATTAATCCCTACACCGACTATGGCTTCAAGAAGCTTTTCGGTACCGAGGAGAACAAAGAGCTCCTCATCAGTTTTCTGAATGCGATGATCTTCGACAAAGAAGGTGTCATCACGAGTTTGACTTACAAGAACATTGAGCAGTTAGGCGATAGTAAGGATCGTCGCAATTGCTATTTCGATGTGTATTGTGAGACGCAGGACGGCAGCAGTTTCATTGTGGAGATGCAGAATGCAAGGAAGAGTTATTTCAAAGACCGCAGTTTGTTTTATGCTGCCAAACCTATCCGTGATCAAGCGGAGAAAGGCGAGGAATGGGATTTCCGGCTTAACAATGTTTACATGGTGGGTGTGATGAACTTCAAGTTTCCTGACAAGGAGTATTCTGAGGACAGTTACTATCATGTGATTCAGTTGATGGACGTAGTGGATCAGCATGTGTTTTATGACAAGTTAACGCTGATTTATCTGGAGATGCCGAAGTTGAAGAACATGGCGCCTCGAACAGACTCTTTCCGCGACTTATGGCTTTACGCTTTGCAGAATCTTTGTTACACCGACGATTATCCAGAGGTGCTCCGTGATGGAATTTTCAAAAAACTCTACGAAGCGGCTGCCATAGCCAATATGAATGATGCACAGCTGCTATCGTATGAGCGAAGCCAAAAGGCGATGTGGGATCGTTATAGCGAACGGGAGACTGCTCGTGAGGAAGGTCGTGAGGAAGGTCGTGAGCAAGGTCTTGAGCAGGGACGAGAAGAAGCTCGAAAAGAGACGCTTCTCGAAATGGCTCGGAAAATGAAGGCTGATGGCATCGATGTAGAAACCATCTGTCGGATCACTGGGGTTTCAGAAGACGAGATTTTGTAAAACGACGCAGGGCTGCCACATTGTGACAGCCCTGCCGTTTTTGAGAAAACCTTTTTAAGGATTATCTCACCACGATCTTCTGGGTCTTGACATCGCTGCCATTGACGAGGCGGAGCATATAGACACCGGCGGCCATGCCGTTGGTGGTGATGCTGTTGACATCGTTGTGGCTGCTGATCATGCGTCCGGTGATGTCGAACACTTGAACGTTGCCTTGACCATTGAGGATGATGCTGCCGTCGCTGATGAAGGCGAAGTCGTCGCTGTCAGTGTCGTTGGTGCTGAACACCAGTTTGAAGCGGCTGGCGTAGTCGGTGGTAGTGGCGTTGAAGGTGTAGCTCGGGGTGGCGAGCAGGTCAACGTTGTTGCCGGTGAGGTTGTCGATGAGGTGGAGGTAACCCATGCTCACGTTCTCGGTGTTGACGCTGATGGTGTAGGTGCCGTTTTTGGCAGCCTTGAAGTTGACGGGCATTTCGCCTTGAGCTTCGGCGTTGGCGATGGCAAATTCCTTACCATTTTCGACAATGCACAGTTTGGTGCTGTTGTCGAAGAGCTGGAATTTACTCAGTTGACGACCTTCGGCGAAGTTGACGATAGCGCGGTCGATGACGTTGCTGTTGCTGCTCAGGTTCATGACGACGGAAGCGTTGCTGCTTGACTTGGCACCTGTGGCAGGAGTGAAAGTCACGGTCTCACCGGCTTCGGCAGCCTCAACGAAGATGCCTTCCCATGCGTTGACATTATCATTTGCAGTACCTGCAATAAGACCATCGTTGGTGCTGTTCATGCGATAGAAAGCGCGTTCGATATTTGTGGTTGTTTCGTAATAGGGGTTGCCCACGAGGTTCCAACCTGCATTTTCCAAAGTGATAATTCCATCACCATAATACAAATCACCGCTAAATTTCAGAGTGACTGTTCCGCTGTTGGCATAGAGGTAACCTTGACCAGGAACAATGCTGAAGCCATTATGTTCTTCATTCTTATAATTCTCCCATTCCGCGCCAATTGCAGTGGAATTGAAACGATAGAGGTCGTAGGTGTTGCTGCGCATGTTTTCAACTTGGTCAGGTGTGGTGGCCACTGGTGAAGCGATGAGATACCAGCCGTTGGTTACTTGGTCGTTGTCGCCGTAACCGTTGATGGTGAGGTCGTAGGTCTCGGTGGAAGCTTCAACCTTCTTGTAGAGCGACAAGGCACCGCCAGTTTGTGAAGCATAGCAAGCGAAACCGTTAGTTCCGTTGTTTCTGAGGAGGTGGTTGATATTGTTATCGTAATTATATTTGTTGACAAACTCATAAGTGTTGTCTTTGCTTTCGGCAACGGTTACAGACCACAAAGCCATATCGTTATTGTCATCGTTCAATTCGGCTAACATCTGAGCTTTGTTCTTAACACCTGTACCGGCTGCGTATGCTTGTGCATCATCGCTATAGATGGTCCAGTAGCCTTCTGTTGCACTTGGAGCAATGTGCCAAACGATTTCTGCGCTATATGTTGTGATAACGTTATTATTCGGAGTCACCGTTTCATACTGAAGCCTGCCACTTGTAACAGTGTGGTTCATGGCATATCCGTTATAATAGATGATGTAGTCGCCTTCAACGAGGGCTCCGCTATAAAGTTCGTAGTCAACAGTTGCAGGAGCCTCCATAGCGGTTGCGGTAATGGTGACGGGTCCGGAAGGCATGGTGAAGGAATAGTAACCGCCATCGCTCATGTGATCTTCAGGTTGAACCGATGTGCCTTCGCTATCCAGAACGGTCAGGGATGCCAAAACATAGCCTTCTTCAACATCGGGGCTGACCATAATACCAGTTCCTTCAAGCACTTGAATGGTGCCAGCTTGACCTTCTTCAATAAGAGGATCATTTGGCTCGTCGATATTGAATACATAGATGGCATTGATGTGGTCGTTCAGTGTGCTGACGGTCAAGTCGTAGTCCTCAAGAACGGGTTCAGGACGCTCGAAGGATACGAGGTAGTTGCCTTGGGCAAATTCTTTGATGGGGTTGGAGGTGCCGTAAATCACCACATTACCATAAACGGTAACGATGTCGCCCACTTGAATGTCGTTTTGAGCTGTGAAAGCCGCTTCGTTCAAGCCCAAGCCTTTATAGATTTCAAGCTGGTTTTCGGCTTCACCGTCAACAGAGATATAATATGTGAGTTGACCGCTATTGGTCGGGGCTGCTGTTGGAGCTGTTGAAACGATACCTGAAACATAGATGCCATTGGCAGGATACTGATATTCCGCGAATGCCAAAGCCTCTGTGACAGTGTAAGGATCTTCATCTGAACAGAAGTAGTAGTTGGCAGTGGCAACGGTGCTGTGGTCGTCGCCGCCAGCGTATGCGACAGCCTTGATGGTAGTTGTGCTTGAAACAGAGATTGCTTCAGAATAGAGCGTACTGTTAGGGGTAGGTTCTGTGCCGTCAAGGGTATAATAAATAACGGTGCTTGGCGACTCGCAGCTGATGGTCACGTTCTGTGCGGAAGCGTAGGTGCCGGCAACAGGGCTGAATGTAGGAGCTTCGACATCGTGTTGAGGAGCATTGTAAACCACGAGTTCGTTGTTCTTGTCAAACTCGTAGGTGGTATTGTATTTCTTAAGATTACCTTTGACAATAACTTCGGCGGTCAATTCGACATCGTTTATTGAACTAAAGTTAGCTCCGTTGATGCCTTTTCCGCTATAGACTTCCAATTGGTTGGTGGTTGTACCGTCATCGGAAATCCAATAGGTAATTGAGTTGAAGTTGCTGTTGTAGCTGTCAATCTGAGAAATGATACCGCTAACATATTTTTCGGTTGAAGTAGCACCATTCAAACCATCAATGAAAGCGCGAGCCTGAGCCACTGTGTAAGGATTGTCGGCAGTTCCCAGTGTTTCATCAACGCCTTGTGTGACAATGATGTCCTTGGTTACTGTGCTGTTGTCGTAAGCATAGGTGAGTGTGACAGTTGCTGTGCGTGATACGAGGTTGTCGTTTGCTGTGCAAGTGAAAGGAACAGCTGATGAAGTGGCTGTGCCAATTGTGAGCCAGCTGGCGGTAGTGCTTGCGGTAAGTGTGCCGATCGGTGAGGGTTCGTTCTCGATAGTATAGGCTATGGAACCAGAGGTGGCATTGTAGTTGATATTCACGTCGCTTGCAGTGATTGAAGGTGAGTTAGCATCTACTGCTTCGTAGGTAAGTGCCAAACTGGTAACTTGGGCGTTCTTGTTTGTCACATACAGATAATACATCGTATTGGCATCGGTTGATGTGAGATTGTATGTGTATTGAGAACTTTGAGTACTCCAAGTTTGGGCTGCACCACCTGCAATATAATTGGCTTGTGAAGCGGAGCTGCTGATACCCACAATAACGGAGGTTGAGCAACCACCAGAGTTCGAAGCCACTACTTTCGTGAGTTTGTAGCCTTCAATAGCGGGAAGTCCGACAGCGCCCACATAATAAATCATAAGATAGCCACTGCCACATTTCACGTTTTGAAGTGCGAAAGTATAATTAACACCACCCAAAGCGTAAGTGTATTCTGTTAATGTGGAGCTTTGAGTTGTAGGCCAACCGCCAGGGTTTGAGTTCAGCGGGAATGTGAGGGTAATTTCACTGCTTTCTTCCCATTGGGCATAGAGATCAAGGTCATCATCGATGTCTTCAATCACATCATTTGGTGCATAGCTGTCCCCTGAGCCGTCTGCTTCAGTGTTCCATTCGGTGAAAACATAGCCGAGATTAGTAAAGGTATTGTCGGCCACGGTAACATCATCACCTTCGCCATAAACAACTTCAATGTCATTGGTTCCAGTTACATTGGCGTGATAAGTAACGGTATAGCTGGTACCAGAGGTAACGACTTTATAGAAGAAAGCCATGCTACCAGTGGTGCCGGCATACGAACGAAGACCGCTTGTCCCATTGATGCGAAGGTGACGAGCTGTAGTGGTCTTGTTAGCAACTGCATAATTGGTTCCAGAAACTTGAGTGGTGCCAATTATAAGGTCTGTGTTGTCTGCATCTTGATTGGTGCTCATAAGGAAAGCGTTTGACGTTGGAATTGTCATGTAGTAGGTGTTCCCATAAATAGGTGTATCCACATACGCTTTAAAAGATTCACCATCCTCAGCAACAACTAATTTATAGTAGTACGGTGTGTGATCAGCAGGTAATCCTGTCAAACCCCAGCCTGATGTGTTTGAGTAATGGAAACCTGTTCCATCGATACCGAGAACATATTGAGCGTTCTCATCAATATCGGCAATTGATGTCAATTGTTCGTAAGTCGTTTGTCCATTCATCCCCATCGGGATAGCAAGCATAATGATCGCTGCAATCAGAAAAGAATAGAATTTCTTCATGTCTTATTAATTTAAGGTGTTGCAACTATGATTATTCTTCTCTGCGTTTTTTTGAAACGAGGTAAGCTGCGCCGAGACCGGCCAAAACAGCAATGCCGCTGCCAAGAGGAGTAGCGCCTTGGTCGCCTTCAAGTCCGTGCTGGCCGGGAAGAGCGATCATAGGACCGTCACCATCAGCACGTGTGCTGTAGCTGCTGCGGGTTTCGCCCATTCCGAAAAGTCCACCTTCTTGTGCAAATGCGCCCATCGTGAGGCCGAGGAGGATAACCAATGTCATCGTGATCTTTTTCATTTTGTGTGTTGTTTTAATTTTTGTTTGTTAATATTAAGTTGATTTTCAATTGTTTGCGTTTTTTGCATCAATGCTCTCAAAAGCGGTGCAAAAATAAAAAAAATAATTGATTAACAACGCGGTCTTTGAAAAAATTTGAAAAAAATGTTTTTTGCCCCTTGATAAATAAAAATTAATATTTTATTTCTGCTGCATAATAATTTTAAGAAGTGTTGATGTTAAAACAATAATTACAACTAAATTCTGCATCCCGCATTCCAAATTCCGCTTTTATTATTATCTTTGCAGCCAAAAAAATAATTATGGCAAGGATAATGGCTATCGACTTGGGCAGGAAGCGCTGCGGCGTGGCAGTCACCGACCCGCTTCAGATTATTGCCAACGGACTCGCTACTGTCGAGAGCGGCAAGTTAGCCGACTGGGTGGTGGACTACGTTGGCAAGGAAGCCGTGGAGACCATCGTCATTGGCGAGCCGAAGGACATGCGCAACAACCCTTCGGATTGCTCCAAATACATCGAACCTCTCGTCAACCGGCTGCGTAAACTGTTGCCTGGCATGAATATCGTCCGTTACGACGAGCGCTTCACCTCGGTGATGGCACACCAAACCATGATCGACGCTGGCCTGAAAAAGAAACAACGCCAAGATAAAGCTCTTGTCGATACCGTCGCCGCCACCATCCTGCTTCAATCTTTTTTAAGAAGTCAGAAGTTAGAAGACAGAAGTAAGAAGGACTAATGTTAAACAAATGAACAACTATGATACTACCCATCGTAGCATACGGCCATCCGGTCCTCAAAGCAGTGGCCAAAGACATTGACAAAGACTTCCCCGAACTGGAGAAGCTTCTCGCCGACATGTGGGAAACGCTCGCCCATTCCGAGGGCGTGGGTCTTGCCGCACCCCAAGTGAACCAGTCAATCCGCCTGTTCCTCGTGGATGCAGACCCATTTTACCCCGATTACCCTGATGCCAAAGGCTTCAAGCGTACTTTCATCAATGCGCATCTTGTTGACACTTTCGGTGACGAGGTGCCGTTCAAGGAAGGTTGCCTCAGTCTGCCAGGCATTTATGAGGAGGTAATGCGCCCCGACGGTATCCGTTTACGTTACATGGACGAGAATTTTGTGGAGCATGAGGAGGAGTTCACAGGCATTAAATCGCGCATCATTCAGCATGAATACGATCATCTGGAGGGACATGTCCATGTGGATCGCATTGCACCATTGCGTAAAGTGTTGCTCCAAAGCAAGTTGCGTGACATCTCTGAGGGGAAGTGCGATGCCGATTATAGGATGATTTTCCCTAAGAAAAGAAGAAGGTAATTGATAAGAAGATAGAAGTAAGAAGTAAGAAGTAAGAAGTAAGAAGCCCCGAAGGGGCGACATGTCCATAGCCGAGGGTGAAACCCTCGGCATGGAATAGAAACGAAAAAGCCGAGGGTGAAACCCTCGGCATAAACGAAAAAAAAGGAATAAATATGAAAAGAAACATTTTATTTGTCGTCATGTTGGCGGTTCTCGCGATAGCGGGATGCAACCGTAACGTTAAAACCACGGAAAATGATGCGAAAAAGGCCGAGGAAGCTTTGTTTAATGCTGACCAAACCCTTAACGCTGAGGCCGTATCCAACGCTGTGGAGACTTTTGACAAGTTCGCCACAGATAACCCCGAGGACGCTAAAGCCCCGGAATACCTTTTCAAGGCACTTGAGGTCTCGGTGAACACCAAGCAGGCTCCGCAAAAAAGCATTGATCTTGCCAATCGCCTGATAGCGAATTATCCCGAGTTTGACAAGAACCCTGTCGCCCTGTTCATGCTGGCCACTTTCGTCTATGACGAACAGTTGCACGACCTTGACAAGGCTCGTGACACCTACCAACAGATCATAGACAACTATCCTGGCAATCCTTTCGCCAAGGACGCAGAGATCTCAATCAAGCAGTTGGGCATGACCCCTGACGAGCTGATCAAGATGTTTGAGGAAGCGGAAAACTGAAAACTTTTAATATTATCCGTTGCCTTAAAGGGCAAAAGCCGTCAAATTACAACGATGCTTTTGCCCTTTTAAGATGTTTGCGCATAATTTGCGGAACTTAACTTTAGAACGCTTTCTTAAAGCTATCCACTAAATCAAGTTTTTCCCAGCCGAAGAATTCCACGTTTTTGTAAATCTTGCCGTCTTCCTTGAAGGTGTCGGTGTCTTCGTAGAACACCTCCACCTTGCGGGTTTCGGGCTGGCGACCGAAATGGCCGTAGGAGGCGGTTTCCTCGAAGATGGGGTTGGTGAGGCCGAAACGCTTCACGATGGCGTAGGGGCGCAGATCCACAATTTTGCGGATTTTCTCTGCGATAGCCTCATCGCTGAGAGGCTTGCCGTCCTTGCCTTTCACACGGACGGTGTTTTCCGTGTTGATATAGAAGCCTACAGGCTCGGCGATGCCAATGGCGTAGGCGATCTGCACAAGCACTTGGTCGCAGATGCCGGCGGCCACGAGGTTTTTGGCGATGTGGCGTGCCGCATAAGCTGCCGAGCGGTCCACCTTGGATGGGTCTTTGCCAGAGAAGGCGCCGCCGCCATGGGCACCGCGTCCTCCGTAGGTGTCAACGATGATCTTGCGGCCCGTGACGCCGGTGTCGCCGTGCGGACCTCCGATGACGAACTTGCCAGTCGGGTTGACGAAGATCTTCATGTCCTGGTCGAAAAGCTTGCGGAGCTTGGCGGGAAGCTTGCGTTTCACCCTCGGGATGAGGATGTTGAGCACATCGGCCTCGATTTTATCGACCATGCGCATGTCGGCCTCGTTTTGGGCTTCCTCGCTGTCGTCGGTGGGCTTGATGAATTCGTCATGTTGGGTGCTGATGACGATGGTGTCGATGCGGAGGGGTTTCCAGCCGTCCTCATATTCCACGGTGACCTGTGACTTGGCATCGGGGCGGAGGTATTTCATCTGTTTGCCTTCGCGGCGGATGGCGGAAAGCTCACGGAGCAGGAGGTGGGCCAGGTCGATGGTGAGCGGCATGTAGTTGTCGGTCTCCTTGCAGGCGAAGCCGAACATCATGCCTTGGTCGCCCGCGCCTTGTTCTTCGGGCTTCTCGCGGCCGACGCCCATGTAGATGTCGTTTGACTGGCCATGAAGGGCCGACAAAACGCCACATGACTGTGCGTCAAATTGATACTCTGACTTGTTGTAGCCGATTTTGGTGATGACACGGCGTGCCACATCAGGCACTTCGACGTAGGCATTGGTGCGGATCTCGCCCGCGACGACGGTAAGGCCGGTGGTGACTAAAGTCTCACAAGCCACCTTTGAACTTGGATCTTTGCGGAGAATCTCGTCTAAAATGGCATCCGAAATTTGGTCGGCTACCTTGTCGGGATGGCCTTCGGATACGGATTCTGAAGTGAAGTAATAACCCATAACAAATTGATTATTAAATAGTTAATAAATTAATTTGTGTGGGAAGTTGTTGACTGAAGGGGAAGGAAAAAGCATTGGTTTAGCATTTTTTCTTGTGGTTGCAATCAAAACAAATCTTTCCACGTTTGCGGCGGCAAAGATAATAGTTTTTTTTCAAGAATTAGAGAATTAGAGTTTTTTTCTTTTTCGATAAAGAATTTTTAGGAATTAGAGAGAATCACTGGCGATTCTCCTTCTCTAATTCTTGATAAAGGGCTATTTCGTCAACTTCTGGAACGCTTCCTCGATGCTTAAGTCCTCTTTCTGCAAGGTCTTGATAATGATGCTGTTGTCAACAGACCATTTCATCAAGTTGGCCCGGATGTCGATGTCGCCGTCGGGCTCGAGAATCCAGTGGTTGTCCTTGACACGCTGCACTTTGCACACTTGCGGGATGCTGAGCAGCTGGCTTTGAGAGACTTCATTCTCAAACTCCACGATGATGACGTTTTGGGAGGTGTTGGCCTGTTTCAGGTTCTCGATCTTGTCGTCAGCCACCACCACACCTTTATTAATAATAATGGCCCGTTCGCAGATGGCCTCTACCTCTTGCATGATGTGGGTGGAGAGGAGTACGGTCTTTTCCTTGCCGAGGTTGGAGATGAGGCTTCGGATGTCGATGAGCTGGTTGGGGTCGAGGCCGGAAGTTGGCTCGTCGAGGATGAGCACTTGCGGGTCGTGCATCATGGCTTGGGCGAGGCCGACGCGCTGGCGGTAGCCTTTCGACAAAGCCCCGATCTTTTTATGAGCCTCCAAGCCGAGGCCGGTCTCCTCTATCATCGCCTCGATGCGTTTGTGGGCGGCTTCACCTCTCAGTTGGTGGACTCCAGCCACAAACTCAAGGTACTCGCGCACGTACATCTCTAAATACAATGGGTTGTGCTCTGGCAGGTAGCCCACGATGCGTTTCACCTCCATAGGCTGCTCCATGATGTCGAAGCCGTTGACGCTCACGTTGCCTGAAGTAGGAGGGATGAAGCAAGTGATGATCTTCATCAGCGTGGATTTGCCGGCGCCGTTAGGGCCAAGCAAGCCAACAATACCTTTGTTAATAGAGAGTGTTACGTTGTTGAGGGCGAGCTGCTCGCCGTATTGTTTGGTGATATTTTGGATCTCGATGGACATTTTTTTTCTTTTGGAGTGCAAAGATATTAAAATTTTTCGTACTTTTGCGCCCTCGTTAGTAAAAACTGTTCTATCAATTTTTGTAATCAAGCGTGGGACTATGGGCGAAGATAATCTTGCGCAAACATGAATTTGATAAACGTATTAAAAAGAAAATGAATTACTTAAGTTACAAAACTGTTAGCGTCAACAAGGAAAATGCCAACAAGAAATGGTATGTCATCGACGCTGAAGGCCAGATTCTCGGTCGTTTTGCCTCCGAGGTTGCCATGATTCTCCGTGGCAAGCGCAAACCCTGCTACACTCCCCACAGCGACTGTGGCGACAACGTGATCATCATCAACGCTGAAAAGATCCAGCTCACCGGCAACAAGATGGATGAGAAATACTATGTCCACTACACCGGTTATCCGGGTGGCCAGCGTGTGCGTACCGTCAAGGAGCAGCTGAACAAGAAACCCATCGCCGTCCTTGAGCACGCCATCAAAGGCATGCTTCCCAAGACGAAGCTCGGCAATGCGATTTTCCGCAACCTCTATGTCTATGCAGGCTCAGAGCATCCGCATCAGGCACAGCAACCTACAGAACTCAAAATTAACACTATTAAGAAATAATCATGGAAGTAATCAACGCTTTAGGTAGAAGAAAGACCGCCGTTGCCCGCATCTATATGAAAGTCGGCGACGGTAAGATTACGGTGAACAAGCGCGACTACAAGGAGAACTTTCCAACGAGCATCCTCCACTATGTGGTTGAACAGCCTCTGATGCTTACCGAGAACCTCGGCAAGTTCGACATCAAGGTGAACCTCGACGGTGGCGGCATCAACGGTCAGGCCGAGGCCCTGCGTCTCGCCATCAGCCGCGCGCTCTGCGAAATCAATCCCGAGTATCGTCCTACCCTGAAGGCCAAAGGTTTGATGCGCCGCGACCCACGTATGGTCGAACGTAAGAAACCCGGACGCCCAGGTGCCCGTAAGAAGTTCCAATTCAGCAAACGTTAAGCTATTCTCAGCCGAGCGATTTTGTTTAGTATCCAAATTGTTGAGATTATTCTTTTTGGAGACTACTCAACAATTGTATTCAGTGAATGTAAACATTAAAAAGAAAGCTCATGACACAAGTAAC